>Ga0256404_1001708_pt1 | contig 51601 bp, 44 predicted proteins | sample RumenRJG_01DNA_FD_185990 | JGI IMG/M metagenome (GOLD analysis project Ga0256404, IMG submission 185990) | Bovine rumen microbial communities from Lethbridge, Alberta, Canada - RJG_01 | ecosystem: Host-associated > Mammals > Digestive system > Stomach > Rumen | place: Canada: Alberta | collected...
GAATTTTGAGGCCATAAGAAACGAACTTACGCTCGAAATTCCAGGCAGCTGCACGGAAGCGCAGGTAAGCCATGTCCTGAGCGAACGCTGCAGCCGTGACCCAATAGCATGGAGTGAGAAAGGTCTCAGCCAGATGGGCAGACTGAGGGTACTCAAATGGAATAACGGGAAAGTTCAGGCTTCGGACTTTAATCCTGATTGCGAAGCATTCGATTACAAGGAACTTCTCCGTTCCGAAATGGAAGAAAAGATTGATGTCACATTCTTTGATAAGAAGAACTTCAACTTTGATGGCAGCAGTGCGACACAGAGATGGATTCGCAGTCTGGGGGCATGTAGGAATAATCTTGCCAGTTGATCTCTGTCAAGAAAAAACTACGCAACAACTTGACGCGGTCGCAGCAAACGCATCGTTTGTCATACGGGAATGTCAATGGTACAATAGAATGGAAATTTATCGCAATTTTGTGCGAAAAACATATCTGATTTCGGAGGTTGCAGTATGGAGGGCTATAAAGTTATTGAAGTCAAGGAAAGCGTCTTTGCAAGCAACGATCGGGAGGCCGAAAAGCTTCGCAATGACTTAAAAGAAAGAGGCGTATTCCTGATCAATCTGATGTCTTCCCCCGGTTCGGGAAAGACTACCACTTTGAAGCGGACCATCGCCGATCTGTCCAATGAAATGAAAATCGGTGTCATGGAAGCGGATATCGATTCCGACGTAGATGCCGCTGCCATTGAAAAAACAGGAGCAAAAGTCATTCAGGTTCATACCGGCGGCATGTGTCACCTCGATGCAGGAATGACGCGGCAGGGACTGGAGAGTATGGGAACAGAAAATCTGGACCTGGTCTTTCTTGAAAACGTCGGCAACCTTGTCTGCCCCGCGGAGTTTGATACCGGAGCAAGCAAGAATGTTATGATCCTGTCCGTTCCGGAAGGCCATGACAAGCCGTTGAAATACCCGCTCATGTTCCAGGTATGCGATGTGCTGCTTGTCAACAAGATAGATGTTCTTCCATATTTTGATTTTGATATGGATGCCTGCAGAAAATACGCGCAGGAGCGTAACCCCAACATTAAAATTATTCCTATCTCCGCTCGAACCGGGGAAGGAATGGAAGAATGGGAAAACTGGCTTCGTGAAGAAGTCCGGGCCTGCAAATAAACAGAATTGCCAAGAACACGCATGGCAGCACGCTTTCGATGCATGCTGCCATGTTTTTCGGATTTCAGTCAAGTTTTGCCATATACTGGGAAGCGTAGCTCAGCATAAACTTCTTGTCCCCATTATCCGCAAAGTGGATGCTCACAAGATAGTCGCTTCCCATCGGCTGCATATCGGTCACGATTCCCTCTCCAAAAATCTGATGCCGAATCCGATTTCCGGTTTTCAGGTGGAGAACCGACTGCGGCTTTGAAGACCGGGGAGGTATGACTGTACTTCGGATCGCACGGTTTCCCTGCCTGCGGAAGCCGCCGGGGCTTCTTTGCCCAAACCCAGTGTTTTTAGGACGGTCCCAATAGTTTTCCGGCTGTGATTCGTTTTCGGAAAAACCGCTCCACTGCGTTGCTGCCTGCGTTTTTATCGTTATCTTATGTTCTTCTGGAATTTCGTCTACAAAACGGCTCGGCTTGGAATTCATCACATTACCGAACAGCATTCTTTCCCTTGCAGAGGTAATATAGAGTCTGCGCTTTGCTCTGGTAATCGCCACATAGCAAAGCCTTCGTTCCTCCTCCATTTTATCGCTCTCTCCGATATTGCGGTATCCCGGAAATATGCCGTCCTCAGCGCCGGCGAGAAATACGGTATGAAATTCAAGGCCCTTTGCCGAATGGATTGTCATCATGACAACGCTATCTGCTTCTTTGTCGTAATTGTCCGTATCCGTAAAAAGCGCCACGCTTTCAAGAAATCCTTCAAGGCTTTCATCGCCGGTTTCCTTTGCATAGCTCAAAATGCTGGATTTTATTTCACGGATATTTTCTTCGCGCGACTCGTTTTCTCCTGTCTTTTTCTCCTGCAGCATCTGCAGATATCCGGATTTTTCCACGGTTGCATCAAAGACTTCTGCCGCAGTTCCGGTTTCTGCGACTTTGCGCAGTTGCTGAATCAGGTTTGTAAAAGTTCTCAGCTTTACTGCATTTTTCTGAAGCGAAGGAATTTCATCCGCTGCCAGTGCCGTGTCGAATAAGGAAAGATTTCGTTCCGCCGCTGCCTGCTGCAGTGTAGCAATCGTCTTTGCGCCGATTCCCCGTGGCGGATTGTTGATAATTCGTAGCAGGCGCAGGTTGTCTGTCGGTGCCTGCACCACATCCAGATAAGAAAGAATGTCCTTGACTTCCGCGCGATCATAGAAGCGGTTGCCGCCCAAAATCCGGTACGGCACGCCGAGACGGCGAAATCCCTGCTCTATGGCATTAGACTGGGCATTCATACGATAGAGGATGCAGTTCTCCCTCCAGCTCCCGCCGTTTTTCACATCATTCAGAATCTGTCCGGCAATATAGTTTGCCTCATCATCCTGATCGTGCGTAATGCAATGGACTACCCGATCCCCCGCATCCGACTGCGTCCACAGTGTTTTCTGCTTTCTTTGGGAATTGTTTGCAATCACCGCGTTCGCAGCATCGAGGATATGCCCGGTGGAACGGTAATTCTGTTCCAGCCGAACCGTGCGACAGGGCTTAAATTCATCTTCAAAATGCAGTATGTTCTCAATGGTGGCTCCACGGAACTTATAAATGCTCTGATCGTCGTCCCCGACAACGCAGATATTTCTCCAGCCCTCGCTCAAAATGGAAATAAGAAGATACTGCAGCCGGTTCGTGTCCTGATATTCATCCACAAGAATATACTTAAATTTTCTTTGCCAGTATTCCGCGACATCGGCGTTTTCCTGCAGGAGCTTAACCGTCAGGGCAAGCAGATCGTCAAAGTCCATTGCCCCCGCAGCAAACAGCCGTTTCTGGTATTCCTGATAGATTTCGGCGACCGTATGGTGGAAAATATCATAGTTCCCGGAAAGCTTCGCTGCATATTCATCGCTGGTTATGGAATCGTCTTTAGATCTGCTGATTTCGCTGAGCACCTGTCTTGGAGGAAATTCCTTTTCCTCCAGGTTTCTATCCTTTAAAATGCTTTTTATCACACTCAGGCTGTCCGATGTGTCGTATATAGCGAATGTTTCCGGGTATCCCAGAAGCAGTGCGTCGCGTCGGAGCACTCTTACACAAAAAGAGTGGAACGTAAACGCCCAGATGTCTTCTCCTTGTTCTCCCAGAAGGCTGCTCAATCGGTCCTTGAGTTCCCCGGCAGCCTTGTTTGTAAACGTGATCGCAAGAATGCGCCACGGGGCTACCGGCTCCAGCGCAGCTCTTGCTCTGGCCTCCTCCGATCCGTTCTCGAAGAGAGAAATATCTTCCGTCGATGCATCTTCGGGTACTTCCTCTGTATCCGATGCCCGGCCGAACCATAGGAGATTTGCAATCCGGTTTATCAATACCGTTGTTTTTCCGCTCCCGGCTCCAGCCAGAATAATAAGCGGTCCTTCGGTTTCTAGGACCGCTTTGCGCTGCATGTTGTTGAGATGAGAAAACTGACGAGCGATATACGCGCTTCTTGCCTTGCAGTATTGTTGTTTCTGTTTCGTATTCATGCTCTAAATATTAGCACATGAGCGGATCTGTGACAAGGCTCCAACCCACGATATTTCGATGGTATATCTTCGCAAATGATGCTGCATTTTGCATATTTCCATATCGCTTTTTATCTTGCGTGGTATTTAATTTAGCATGCCGTGAGCAGGAAATCATCCTCCCCATAGGAGAGGAAATGAATTGCAGAATACACGGCGTTTTCTTGACTTGCGTATCTTGTGGCACTATACTTATACTGCAATTTAGTCGTATTTATTAAAAGGTTGTAAATATTGTGCTATTAGATACTAATAATCATTCAGTATTCCTGCTGCATTATCATCTTATTATGTGTATAAAATATCGCAGCAATGTGATAGATGATGTCATCTCTAATCGTCTGAAAGAGATGTTTGTAAAGATGGCTCCTGCTTACAACATTACGTTAGAAGAATGGAATCACGACATTGACCATGTCCATATTCTATTCCGGGGACATCCCAATACAGCAATCAGCAAATTTATCAATGCGTATAAAACTGCGAGCAGCCGCGTCATAAAGAAAGAATTTCCTGCGATACGGAAATCGCTCTGGAAAGAGATGTTCTGGTCGCAGAGCTTTTGTCTTATGACTGCCGGCAGGGCCCCCGAAGAAATTATCAATGAGTACATCGAATCGCAAGGGAAAAAAGGCGGCAGGCAAAGCAATTAAATGCCGCGTTTCTCCTGCAGAAGGCACGGTGCGTTATGTTTGCGAAAACTTTTGTCTGCTGCCATATGATCGATAATCTCCTGCTTTCCGATAAAATCGAAGCTGCAGTACTTCCTGCCACGCCTGCAGGGTACAAAACAGATTGTCCATATTTTTAAGAATCAGACACCCTTGCTCTTGCAGATGAACAGCTGATCATACAGTTTGCATTCAGAAATCGCTTTAGTAAATTCCGTAAAAGGAAAAACGGATTATCTAAATTCAAGGCTGCAAAGCGCAGCCGTAAGTCTTATACTGTCAATAATCAAAAACGCACCATTGCTGTTATTGATAACAGATAATATGAACTTCCTAAGATTGACAAAGTAAAAGCTGACATGCATCGTATGCCGGATGATAACCGGGGAATTATATCTGCTGCGGTGCTCTGCATTCTGAAATGAGGGATTTGAGAACCCGAACAGTGAAGTGCGATAGCGGTCATACAATCCGCCGCAGCCAGAATGCCGCAATCAATATCTTACAGGAAAGCTTTCGATGGCTAAACGGCTCATTTGAAATAGTATAGATAAACATATGGCACGGACGGAATCGCCCAATCCTAACGCTTTGGGCACAGTGTAATACGTTCGTTTCGTATCATCGTGGCCAATGCTTCGGCGGCTGAAGCAAGAAGCTCCGGCTTCTATTAGCCGGAGTCATTCACGAAACTGGAAGGGACTTGACGTTGTGAAATACGACTTTACTACAATTCTTGATCGGCACGGAAAAGACGCCCTTGCCGTCGACGCTATCGGAACCTCCGGAGGATTCGGCTTTGCTCCCGGTGAGCCAAAATCGGGGTATGATGCCATTCCCATGTGGGTTGCGGATATGAATTTTGCTACAGCGCCCTCTGTTACTGAAGAAATAATAAAAAGAGCTCAGCATTCGGCTTTCGGCTATTTTGAACCCTCTGCGGAATATTACCGCGCCATTTTTCAATGGCACAGAAAGAGAAAAGGCGTCTCCGATCTCACGAAGGAATTTATTGGCTATGAAAACGGGGTCGTTGGAGGCGTGATCAGCACCGTAAACGTTCTCTGCTCCCGCGGAAGCAATGTACTCCTGCATTCCCCCTGTTACGTGAGTTTTATGTCCGCGCTGAAAGCCAATGGCTACAACATGATTTTTAGTCCCCTCGTAATGGATGAAAATCGTATCTGGAGGATGGATCTGAACGATATGGAAGAAAAAATACGGAAATTTCATATCCATACTGCAATATTCTGTTCTCCGCACAATCCCAGCGGACGTGTATGGGAACGCTGGGAGATAGCACAGATGATGGAATTGTACCGAAAATATGATGTGTTTGTTATTTCGGATGAAATCTGGTCTGATATTCTACTCAACGGCAGCCGGCATATTCCGACACAGTCCGTATCGGAGGATGCAAAAATGCGCACCGTAGCTCTGTATTCTCCATCAAAAACGTTCAATCTTGCAGGTCTTGTGGGGAGTTATCATATTATTTACAATCCTTGGCTTCGGGATCGCGTTGTGAAGGAAGCATCCATGAGCGAATACAATTCCATGAACACACTGTCCATGCATGCCCTGATCGGAGCATACAGCGATACTGGAATGGAATGGGCGGATGAGCTTTGTCAGGTTCTTAGTAAAAATGTAAATTTTGCCTGCAATAAAATTGATTCAAAGTTTGACGGTATAACCATCAGCAAACCGCAGGGAACTTACATGCTGTTCCTAGACTGCACACAATGGTGCAAATCGCATGGCCGATCCATTGAGGAACTTCTTCGGGCTGGTTGGGATGTCGGCGTCTCATGGCAGGACGGCCGCCTTTTCAATGGGCCCTGCCACATTCGCATGAATCTTGCGCTCCCGCTAAGTCTGGTGGAAGAAGCGTTCCACCGTCTTGAAAAGCTTGTGTTCAGCATCTGAATCACTCTAAGGCAACAGCAGCGTAATGGCTGCGGGAACTTCCATGGTTTTATTCTCCCGTTTCTACCCATAGAAGTATTATTGGGGCTTTGCCTTGAATAGCGGGTAATCTTAGTCAGTACCGGAACTGTTTATATTTCGGTACATCAGAAGTCTGGGCATGTACAGTTCCTTCTTCCAGATTCACAGTAGGCTGCTTTCTTCTTCACTACTCGTTCTTCATAAGTGTTGAGCACTTAATCAAACGTATCTCTGCAGTTCATGCAGGCTTTCCAGTGATTGGCTTAGTCGTTCTGCCATTCGCCAAAGCTGTGTCTGGCCGCCGGAATTTGAATATCCGTTTCTCTGATTTTTTTCGTTCCTGCCGCGTCGCTGATCCGCTTCCCGCATTCATTTTTTGTAAAGTATCCCTTGTTGCCCCTTCCTCGCAGCATGTCACCATAGCTTTGACTTTTGCAATTATATGCCTTTCTACGACATGCATATTTCTTAAGCTGCCACATGGTACCCTGCTGCCGGCGTCAATGGTACGCAGCACGTAAAATTGTATCATGGAAAAAGCGCATGGCACTATACGAACGAGGTTTTTCGTGCCGCCTTCTTGAATATGATGCGCTCTGCCGGAAATATTCATGTCAGAGCAAAGGCTTCTGCAATTCTTCTATGGCGAGTTATCAGAGCAATATTGGGCCGTCGGACTATTTCCGTCGCGGTATGCGCGGTGAAACTCCTCCCGTGTATGGCCTGCAGCCATGAAGAAGTCGCAATTTGATGGGACACCGCTTTGATTCAAGGACGTCGGAGGATGGCGGTTGACCACGAAAAATAACCTAGACAGTGTCGAAAAGCCTCTGTACTGCGTTCGCAGTTTCCCTGGCTTGCTTCAATTCAGCATGCCCGTTCAGTATGACATGTGAGTGCTGTTCTCCATAGAATCTGCGCGCGGTTCCGGCGGGAAGCCGGACTGAACCCTGCCGCATTCCGTTCTTTTTCCGTATAAGGTCCCCTGATAATTATAGGGCCTTGGGATTGGAAGTGACCCCTTCAGGCAGCAGAATGATGCCTTGAAGAGGCCGCTTTTTCATTCGTTTTGCAAAACCCGGTAGAAACGGAATTTTTTTCCATTTCTGGCAGGAGCAATACCACAGGTTCCTGCAGAAGGAAAAATCTATTGCGCTTATTTCAGAACACCGCCTTGATCGGCGCTGGTTGCTTCGCGGGAATATCGTGCCAGGTAGCCTTCAGTGACGGGAGGTGTAAAGTGAAATGCTTTCCTGCGGCGTTCCAGCTCCTCATCTGATACAAGCAGCTCAATCCGCTTTTCTATGACATCGATGACAATTCGGTCGCCGTCTTCGATCAATGCAATCGGACCTCCGAGAGCCGCTTCAGGAGATATATGTCCAACAAAGCAACCGTTATTTGTTCCCGAGAACCGGCCGTCTGTAATCAGAGCGGTGCTTTTATTCAGGCCCTGGCCGTACAGCAGCTTCATCGGCTTGAACATTTCCGGCATGCCGGGAGCGCCTTTCGGACCGGCATAGCGGATAACAACTACATGGCCGGGTTTGACCAGCTGCCTGCCGATTGCATCATTTGCTTCTTCTTCCCCCGAAAAACAGATGGCAGTCCCTTCGAAGTGGCGGACTTCCGGAGCGATGGCTGCCGGCTTTGCAACTGCGGTGTCCGGCGCAAGATTGCCGTGCATAATGGCGAGTCCTGCCAGCGTTGAAAACGGTTTGGCAAGAGAAGTAATAACTTCCGGATTCTTCGGGTAGTTGCTGTGATAAGATGCCGCATTTTCCTGTATTGTTTTCCCCGTCACGGTAATACAGTCATTGTAGAGAATGGAACGCAGCTGACGCTGGACCTCAGGGATGCCTCCTGCGTGATAGAAATCCTCGCAGTCAAATTCCTTGGACGCTGGATTGATGCGTGCAATCAGGGGCACAGTCTCCCCGTACTCCTCGAACCACTGCATGACGGTATCGGCCGGAATTCCTATTTCATGTGCAATGGCGCAGGTGTGAATGACGCAGTTTGTGGAGCCGCCGCTAGCCATGAGAACCATGATTGCATTGCGGATGGATTTTTCAGTGATGATATCCCGGGAGGTCATGCCTTCCCGGACCATATTGACAATCGTTTCTCCTGTTTTGAATGCGGCGCGGATGCGGTCATTATAAACGGCCGGAATGGCTGCCGATCCCGGCAGACTCATGCCGAGTGCTTCTGCCATACAGCACATGGAATTTGCTGTTGCCATATGCTGGCAAGAGCCAATCGTCGGGCAGCAGGCGTCCGTCAGCTCCAGGACCTTGCTACGATCCAGCTTCCCGGCCTGGTACATGCCGTATGCTTCTTCCGGTACGGTTGAATCTGCTTTCCGTTTCCCGCCGAAAGACGGTCCGCCGAGCATGCATCCGCCCGCAAGAAAGATGCAGGGAATATCGAGTCGGGCTGCTGCCATTAGCATGCCAGGCACGGTTTTGTCGCAGGATCCGACCAGAACCAGCCCATCCAGACGATGCGCTCGTGCCATGATTTCAATCCCGTCTGCGACAATCTCCCGCGAAGGCAGGGAATAGCGGGAGCCGCTATGGGTTGTGCAGACGCCGTCGCACACAGCGATGCATCCGAATTCAACCGGTGTTCCACCGGCGCGATATACCCCGTATTTGACCTGTTCGCTCAGTTCCCGCAGATTGCGGTGCCCCGGAACGATATCCGTAAAGGAATCGCAGACGCCGATCACCGGGCATGTGAAATCGTCCTCTGAAAATCCGTTGCCTTTGTATATGGCACGGCATTCCAGCATGCTGTCCGGCATGAATGTGCCGGATTCAAATTTTTTCTGCATACCTTTTTCCTTTCCCTTTCCGCCTCGGAAACTTACGATTTTCCCAGATGCTGTCTGCGGCTTTCTCTCTTCTCCGGAGGCATTGTCTTTCCGACTTCCTGACGGCACTGACCTATCCCGGCGATGATCCGAATGGGAACGCTGCGGGGCATTCTTCCAGCACAGGCCGCGATCTTCCCCGTGTTTCCCCGTCCGATTTTCATTCAGCTCAGTTCCGCAAGGTTCTTCTTGAGATTTTCAATTAAGGATTCCAGCTTTGCCTTCTTTTCCCTTTCGATATTGACCACGGATTCAGGGGCACGTGTAACAAAGTTCTGATTTGCAAGCTTTCTGTCTTGTGCTTCCAGAAGCTTTTCGGATTTTTCCAATTCCGCCCGGATTCGCGCCCGCTCCTTCTCCAGATCTACCAGCTCCGCCAGCGGCATGTACAGACTGGCCTGATCCGTTGCCACGGTGACCATGCCGTCAAGGCATTCGGGCGCGTTTTCCTGTACCGTAACCGTTTCCGCGTAGGCAAGCTTCTGAATATATCGGATTCCGGATCGGAAAGCCTCCTGCGCCGGTGTGCAGATAATTAGGTGTGTGCGCCGGGAAGGCGGCACTTTCATTTCGCTTCGCCTTGCCCGGACCGCCTGAATTGCCTGCATAACCATTTCAAAGGAGTTCTCTTCCTCCGGGAAGTGCAGGCTTTCCGTGTAGGCAGGATAGCACTGGGTCATCAGAGCCTCTCCTTCATGGGGCAGAGCCTGATAGATTTCCTCTGAAATAAAGGGCATGAAGGGATGCACTAATTTCAAAATTCCCGTCAGAACATACAGCAGTACCTTCTGCGCTTCTTCGCTCGCCTGTCTGTTCTCGCCGTAAAGCCTCGGCTTTGACAATTCGATATACCAATCGCAGAACGTATCCCAGATGAAATCATAGATCTTACCTGCTGCGATTCCCAGTTCGAACTTATCCATGTTTTCACAGACTTCGCCGGCAACGGAATTGAATTTGGACAGAATCCATTTGTCCTCCAGCTCCAGGTGCTCCGGAAGCTCGCAGCTGTTAATGGATAGGTTCATCAATACGAAGCGGCTTGCATTCCAGAGCTTATTGCAGAAGTTCCGCATCGCCTCGCATTTATCCTTGTAAAAGCGCATATCATTGCCGGGGGCGTTTCCGGTTACGAGGTTGTAGCGAAGCGCGTCTGCGCCATACTTGTCCGCCATCTCCAGAGGATCAATGCCGTTGCCGAGAGACTTGGACATTTTTCTTCCCTGTTCATCCCGCACTAGGCCGTGGATGAACACCGTGCGGAAAGGCTCCTCCTTCATCTGCTCCATGCCGGAAAAGATCATGCGTGCCACCCAGAAAAAGATAATGTCGTAGCCGGTGACCATCACCTCGTTGGGATACCAGTATGCAAGTTCCGGTGTCCTATCCGGCCAGCCGAGGGTTGAAAACGGCCACAGGGCGGACGAAAACCAGGTATCCAGCACATCTTCGTCCCGGCGGATATTTTTGGAATGGCAGGCTTCGCACTCCACCGCATCTTCGCGGGAAACCGTGATATGGCCGCAGTCATCGCAGTACCAGGCGGGAATCTGGTGGCCCCACCAGAGCTGGCGTGAAATGCACCAGTCGTGAACGTTCTCCATCCAATTCATATAGATTTTGGTGAAGCGCTCCGGCACGAACTGGATGCGGCCGTCCTGAACCACCTCAATGGCAGGCTTTGCCAGCGGTTTCATCTTGACGAACCACTGCGGGCTGGCGAGCGGTTCAACGACGGTCCCGCAGCGGTAGCAGCATCCGACGTTGTGGTCATGCGGAACCACTTTTACAAGATAGCCCTGTTCCTCCAGGTCCTTTACTATCACTTTTCGGGATTCGTCCCGGTCCAGGCCGTTATACTTTCCCCCGTTGATGACGTGCGCGTTTTCATCAAAGATCAGGACCTGTTCCAGATTGTGCCGCTGGCCGACCTCAAAGTCGTTGGGGTCGTGGCACGGGGTGATTTTCACCGCGCCAGTTCCGAATTCCATCTGCGCGTGCTCGTCAGCGACAACGGGTATTTCTTTTCCGACAAGCGGAAGCAGGACCGTCTTTCCAATAAGATGCCGATAGCGCTCATCCTCGGGATTTACTGCGACAGCTGTGTCCCCCAGCATAGTTTCCGGCCGGGTTGTCGCAATAATCAGAAACTCGTCGGAGTCTTTCAGCGGGTAGCGTATATGCCAGAAGAATCCGGGAATATCCTTGTACTCCACTTCCGCGTCCGACAGTGCCGTGCGGCAGTGGGGACACCAGTTAATGATCCGAGTCCCCCTGTAGATAAGCCCTTTTTCATAGAGATTGCAGAAGCATTCCCGCACCGCCTTGGCCCGCTGCTCGTCCATGGTAAAGCTGTACCGGGACCAATCGCAGGAGCAGCCGAGAATTTTCTGCTGTTCTACAATTCGGTCGCCGTATTTTCTTTTCCAGTCCCAGACCACATCCAGAAACTTTTCTCGACCGAGGTCGTAGCGAGTCAGGCCCTGCTTTGTCCGCAGTTCCTCTTCCACTTTGATCTGGGTCGCTATACCCGCATGGTCCGCGCCGGGCAGCCATTCGGCCGCGTAACCCTGCATGCGCTTGTAGCGGATGATAACATCCTGGAGCGTATCATCCAGCGCGTGTCCCATATGGAGCTGGCCTGTTACGTTGGGCGGCGGCATAACAATGGAAAACGGCTTTTTCTCCGGGTCGATTTCCGCACGGAAATAGCCGCCTTTTATCCACATGTCGTAGATTTTCTTTTCCGTTGTTTTGTGATCATACACTTTATCCAGCTGCTTCATGCTCTTCACTCTCCAAATAAAAACGCCCTGATGCACAGCATCAGGGCGCAGAAATTACGCGGTACCACCTGAATTCCACAGGCATCGCCTGTGACACTCGTCGTCTGTAACGGGAGTTCCCGGCCCGGCTACTCTGTTCGCCGCAGCAGCTCCGAGCCGACCTTCAGAAGACCATCGTGGAAACTTTCACCAGCCGTTTCCTCTCTGACTCTCCGAATCTTCCTACTCCTGCTCTTCTCAGCTTTTTCCGCTTCCCGCAGCGGGGAAGGAATGAAGTTATTATAGACAAAGAACCGAAGCTTTGTCAATACACCGTTCCGGTTTCGCCTCTGCCAGCACCGCATCTGTTTTCCCTCCGTCAGCGGACCATATCCTCCAGCTGGCTGAGTCCGGTTACGCCGATTTGCTTCGCTGCTGCCTTACCGTTTTTGAAGACGACCAGCGTCGGAATGCTCGTGATGCCGTAGCGGTTCGCCAGTTCCGGCTGTTCGTCGACATCCACCTTTCCGATTGTGAGACCCGGAAGCTGCTTTGCGTCTAACTGTTCCAGAATCGGTGCCTGCATCCGGCAAGGGCCGCACCAGGTCGCCCAGAAGTCCACAAGAACCGTGCCGGACTGGATTGTGCCATCGAAGTTTTCTTTGTTCAAATGCTGAATTGCCATGCAAATTCCTCCTCTATGATTTCCGCCTTCCTACGCGCCGCAGCTGCGTTCCGGAAAGCCGTTTTTATATCTTTACAGGATCACGTTCGTTTGTTTTCTACGTATTCCGCAGCACGGTATCCTGCAACGTTTCCCTGTCCGACTGCCTTAGCCAGCTGGTACGGAGCACCCGTGCAGTCTCCGGCGGCATAAATTCCCGGAATGTTCGTCTCCATATTCGCATTGACAAGGATCTGTCCGGACTCCAGAAGCAGTCCCTGCACCAGAGAAGCTGTCAGGATTCTCCCGCCAAGAATGAACACGGCGCTCACGGGAACCTCCGTTTCTCCCATGCAGATTCTCTCCACCTTGCCGGTCCCTTCAATCCTTATATTTTTTCCGGTCGGATGAATTACGGTACAGCCGATGGATTCAAGAAACTGAATGTCCTTTTCGGTCTCCTCACCGCTGCCCAGGACGGCTACCTTCTTTCCCTTATACAGCATGCCGTCGCAGGTTGCGCAGTAGCTTACCCCCTTGCCGAGAAGTTCTTCCTCTCCGGGATATCCTTTGCTCCGCGGCATGCCAAGGCAGAGGATCACGGATTCGGATTCATAGAAACTGTTTCCGACCGCCGTTCCGAAAGTCAAGCCGAGACTGGCGACGGAAAGCGCCCGGCCCGGCAGAATTTCCGCGCCGGATTCCTGAAGCTGCCGGTCTATTCTGGCTTGCATCTCGCGTCCGGACGCGGAAAGGCCCGGATAGTTCCGAATTTCCGGCGCCTTGGAAAGGCCCGTCGTCTCCGGCGGATTTGCGACAACGGCAACGGTTTTATTCCGATTCCGAAGCGTCAAAGCCGCCGCGGCACCCGCCGGCCCCCCTCCGATTACGAGGGCGTTATATACTGCCATACCTGCACTGCCTTTCTTCTTTTTTTTTAGTTTAGCGCTTTCCCATCCCTTTTTTTGTAGCAGGCACCACACTTGTTCCCTTCCTCCGTTCGAAAGGGAGCGCAGATAAGATTGGAAGCCTTATATCCTGTGCTCCCGGCCGTTCTCCTTCCCCGTTTGGTTCGCCGGCACGGTCCCGTTGCCCACCTCCATTTTGCAATCCTTCAGAAGTCTTTTTGTACCAGTCGGGAAAGCGCCAAAATGGATGCCCCTGAAAATTCAGGAGGCATCCATGCTCTTGTCGGAGGTCCCATCCCCGTTCCCCGATTTTTCGGATACAATGGAGAAAAGACCGTCTTTTCGCCCACCCGCATGTTTTTCCGCTTCTATCCCCGGAAAAGCGCGGGGGCTCCTGCCGATGAATCTTTACTTGTTGAACAGATATGTCAGATGCGCCGTCAGTTCCTCCGGCGTAACGCTGACATAATTCAGCGGATCCTTCATTCCGGCTTCCACCAGAGCGGGGATTTCGTCGGCTTTGTGTCCTAATTCGCGTACGGTGGGAATTTTTGCTTTTTTCATCAATGCTTCGATGGCTTCGCAGATCTTGTCCGCGATGCTCTGCATATCGTCGCTCTCCTCCACCGCAACGCCCAGATTATATGCCAGGCGGGCGTAGCGCTCCCGGTTGTTATGCTCGACCTTGACGCCCTGCTGAATCGCCGGTACCAGTCCGAGGGCGCAGCCCATGCCGTGCGGAATATGCCACTACGCTCCGAAAAGCTGGCCGATACCGTGTCCCAGCGTCAGTCCGCCGGGGCACATCCCTATACCGGCGAGCATGGCACCGTATTTGACAGCGGCGCGTGCATCCAGATCCTGCGGATGATCAAGGCACGTAGGGAGATTGTGATAGATAAGACGCGACGCCTCCAGTGCCATTGTATCCGTGAGGGGATTGAAATTCATCATCGGTTTCACCTTGTGCGCAAGGCCGCCGATAAGATAGCTTTCGATTGCATGCGTCAGGGCGTCAAATGCTGTATTCGCCGTAAGGTCGAACGGCATAGACATATCCAGCTTCGGGTCCATCAAGGCGACGTTCGGCAGAATCTGCAGTCCGCCAAGCGTTGCCTTGTACTGGATCTCATCATCGGTAATCACCGCGCCGGTGGACACTTCGCTGCCCGTGCCGGACGTGGTGGGGATCATAATCAGAAGAGCCATCGGGCGCTTCATCGGCAGGGCTTTCCCGCGGCCGCCGAAGCAGTGATCCATGACATTTTCCGTCTGGGGATTTCCAAGCATGCAGTAGATTCCCTTCGCCGTATCCATCGCGGAGCCTCCGCCGATGCCGATCACCGCATTGACGCCGAGCTTGCGCGCAAGATGTCCGCCCTCGTTGATGTCATGATAGCTGGGGTCGGGTTTGACCTTTGTCCATTCGAAGACCGTAATCGCCATGGCTTCAAAGCTTGCAGCAACCTTGTCCGCCAGTCCGCTTTTCCGCGTGTTCCTGCCGAACACCAGCATGGCCTTCGTCACGCCCTGCAGCTTGCAGATGCCGGCCGCCTTTTTCCAGGCGTCCTCTTCAAAAAATATCAGGGGAAGCTGTGTATAGAAATTTTCCATCTTTTATCTCCTTTGCTCCGTCAGATCAAATCTTTTTCAGCCGGTGGAAGGTCGTTCCGGTCGCATTCTGCAGCGTACCGGTCTTGTTCGTATCTCCCAGAACGATGACGTCTCCGAAGGCTTCCGTCAGCTTCTTTTCGAGGCTCCGATCGGGTTTGACGCCCAGCGAGAGCACGATCACTTCCGCGGGGAGGGTGCCTTCCAGACCGGTGACCAAGTCTTTGTACCGGACGCCTTCCTCATTCGCGCCGAGGACCAGTGTATTGGGTTTCATGCAGACACCCTGCTGCGCAAGGCCAAGCTGCGTTTTGATAACCCTGTAGATGAACGTATCCGGTGCAAACTGCGCCGTCATTTCGCAGACAACAATGCTGTTTTTCCGGGTCGCCATGAATTCCGCCGTTTCCAGCGCCGTCATGCCGCCGCCGACGATCACGACGCGCTTTCCTTCAACCGTAACCCGGCCGGAGAGAACGTCATGCGCCGTAACCGCTCTGTCCATGCCGGGCATATCCGGAATGATCGGTTTGCCGCCGGCGCAGAGGCAGACCACCTTCGGATTGAGTTCTTTTTTGATTTGAGCTATTTCGGCATCCGTCATCTCGGTGCTGAGCTTCACCGCAATATGGCTGTTCTTGTCAAGCTGACGCTTCCAGTAATCCAGCAGAATATCCATCCGGAACTTGCCGGGAGCCTTATCGGCCAGATTAACGCTGCCGCCGATGCGGTCGCCCTTCTCATAAACCGTCACATCGTATCCCTTGGCGGCCAGTGTGAACGCAGCTTCGATGCCCGCAGGGCCAGCCCCAATGACAACCGCGTTTCCGGAGCCCGGGGTCAGGGTGTTGTCTTCCCATTCCCTTCCTGCAAGCGGATTAATCGCGCAGCGGATGGGCTGCATGAGAGAGGAATGGTGGATGCAGTTGTTGCAGCTCAGGCAGGGGCGTATATCCTCTTCTCTGCCTGCCTTCGCCTTATTCGCCCATTCCGGATCGCAGATCATCTGGCGTCCGAGAATTGCCATGTCTGCAACGCCGTCTTGCAGCATACCTTCAGCTTCGGACGGTGTCTTCAGACAGTTCACGGCAGCGACGGGAACGTCGACCGCATTTTTAATATTGGAAATAATGTCATCGCGGTAGCGGGCCTTCATATCCGGATTCGGCATGCAGTCCAATCCGCCCATGGAAACGTTGACCATATCTGCGCCATGCTCTACGAGGAGCTTCGCAACGCCCTTCATGTAGTTCATGTCCCATTCTTTTCCGTTCGGCCGGAAATCGCCTTCGGCGCCGTTGATGCGCACGGAAATCGGAAAGCTCTTCGGAACCACCTTGCGGATCGCATCCAGGGTTTCGGTCGCGATGCGGCAGCAGTTTTCCATATTTCCGCCGTACTCGTCTTTCCGCTCGTTCTTATAGGGGTTGATAAACTGGCTGAAGAGATAGCCGTGTGCACAGTGAACTTCCACGCCGTCGCAGCCGGCGAGAAGAGCGAACTGCGCCGCCCGGGCGTAGCATTCTTCGATCTTCTTGATTTCCGGAATTGTCAGTTCCCGTGCCGGCTTGCTGTAGCCGTCGTGCCTGAGTGATTCCGGCATGGCCGTACTGGAAACCGGCTGCCGTCCTCCGTTGACCAAATCCGGAACATAGACGGAGCGGCCGGGATGATGAAGCTGGACGAACAGCTTGCAGTCATACTCATGAATCCGTTCCGCAAGCAGCTGAAACGCGTTGCGGTTGTCTAAGGTGACAAGATGATGCTGTCCGGCGCCCGCAGTGCCGCAGAGCTCATCCGGGCAGACAACGGTAAATCCGTTGATGATAAGTCCGACGCCGCCCTTGGCCCGGGCTGCCAGATATTCAATTACCTGTTCGTTGACATCTCCTCCTGTGAGGCCCAGACCATCGTGCATGGGAGACATGACGATGCGGTTTTTCAGCTCAATTCCGTTGATCTGAATGGGGGTAAACAACTTTTCGTACTTCAAGCTCCATCCGTCCTTTCCGTTTAATGTATTTCCGATTTAAACATTTTTAAGCAATGTTATATATTGCTTTAAGCAATTTTTAACATAGGCTGTTGCCATTGTCAATAGTTAAACAATATTTTATTGCCACAGGCAAAAAATATCCTTATAATGGTATCGAAATGTTCTGAAGGAGGTCCTCTATGGCCATCAACGACAACCTGAAGCTTCTGCTGAAAGCGCTGAATCTCTCCCAGCGGCAATTCGCGCAGGCGCTGTGTCTGGATCCCGGCTATCTTTCCCGCATAATTTCCGGCAAAACGCCGCTCAATTCCAGGCTGCAGCTTCTGATAGAAAATACTTTTAAAGTAAACGGAGAATGGCTTCGGACCGGCAGCGGCCCCATGTTTGCCGTAAGTTCCGATTCCGCCATTAAGAGCAAGGTTCTGGCAAAGGTCGACAAACTCGATGAGTCGCAGCTTGCCGTTCTGGACTCTTTCCTTCAGTATCTCCTGAAAGCCGGCAGTGCGGCAGGGCCGGCCGCCGGTCCGGCAGCAGGCGTCGGAAGCGCTCCGCCGGCCTCGGGGAACGCCACGGAAGTCACGAATAAATAACGGGGGTATAATGGCCATGAAGTATTCGTTAGCGCATATCGGCATCAATGTTCTCGACCTTTCGCGAAGCGTGGAATTCTATACAAAGGCTTTTGACATGCATGAGGTGTTCCGCATGCATCCAAAAAGTGAGCTGGACATGATCCTCTGCTTTTTATCCGATGAGGGGGATACTACCGAAATCGCTCTTACCTGGTATGGGGAACGGGATATTCCCTATGAGCTGGGAGAGAACGATGTTCACCTTGTTTTTGTCGTGGACGACTTCAAGGCAAGCTACGAAAAGCATAAGAAAATGGGAATCGTCTGCATTGAAGAACTGAAGAAGGACATCTACTATGTTGAGGATCCGGATGGCTACCAGATCGCCATTGTTCCGGACCGGTACCACCCCACCTTCTTCACACGCCGCAGCCGCCGGGAGGCGAACGCGGCGGACAGAGCCTGAGAGACTGCCCGACGCTCTTTCCCGCAGGAAAGCATCATATTCCGGAGAAATCCTTTCCTCCGTCACAGAGCTATCTGCCTTGCTGTGCTGCAGAACCGGCTCCGCTGCGCGAGTTCGGATTTTTCCGGGTTTCTTTTTATTGCAATGCCAATGCGGAAAAGGTATAATTTCCTTACTTTATATCTATGACAATATGCAGAGAAGGCGGGGGTGCTGAGAACTATGGAAGAGGCCAAAAAAGCAGGAAACTTTATTGAGGAATTTGTCGCGGAGGATCTTGCCCCCGGCGGGACCTACGAAGGGCTTCAGGTGCATACCCGATTTCCGCCGGAGCCCAACGGCTATCTTCATATTGGACACTGCAAGGCGCTCTGCATCGACTTCGGGACAGCCGAAAAATTCGGAGGTCTCTGCAATCTTCGCATGGATGATACCAATCCGGCCAAAGAGGACACGGAATATGTAGACGCCATCAAGGAAGATATTCACTGGCTCGGATTTGACTGGGGCGATCGGTTCTTTTACGGTTCGGACTATTTCGAGGAAACCTACCAGTTCGCCGAATCCTTAATTCGGAAGGGTCTCGCTTACGTCTGCGAGCTGACGCCGGAAGAATTCAAAGCCTGCCGCGGGGACATTAACCAGCCGGCAGTAAGTCCCTGGCGCGACCGGCCGTGGGAGGAAAGTCTGGATCTATTCCGCCGCATGCGCGCCGGCGAATTTCCAGACGGAAAATATACGCTGCGGGCAAAAATCGATCTTGCTTCCGGAAACTTCAATCTGCGGGACCCGGTTCTGTACCGCATCCGCCATACTGAGCACCACCGGCAGGGAACCAAATGGTGCATTTTCCCCATGTACGACTTCGCGCACCCCATTCAGGATGCGCTGGAGGGCATTACGCACTCGCTGTGCACGCTGGAGTACGAAGAGCACCGGCCGCTGTACAACTGGGTCGTCGACAATATCGATCTTCCGCACTACAAGCCCCGGCAGATTGAGTTTGCGCGGCTTGGCATCAACTACACCGTCATGAGCAAGCGAAAGCTGCGGCAGCTCGTGGAGGAGCATCGGGTCAGCGGCTGGGACGATCCGCGGATGCCTACGCTGTGCGGGCTCCGCCGCCGCGGATACACGCCCGCTTCCATCAAGGACTTTACGCAGCGCATCGGCGTTTCGAAGGTGGACTCCACCGTAGACTGGGCACTTCTGGAAAGCTGTCTGCGGGACGATCTCAATCAAAATGCGCCCCGCGTCATGGCTGTGCTGCACCCGGTAAAACTTACCATCACAAACTATCCGGAAGGGCAGACGGAGCTTCTGGACATTGAAAACAATCCGATGAATCCGGAAGCCGGAACCCGGAAGGTTCCGTTTTCGCGAAACCTGTACATTGAGGCAGAGGATTTTCTGGAAACTCCTGTGCCGAAATACAAGCGGCTTTACCCGAACGGGCCGGAATGCCGCCTGAAAGGCGCTTACGTCATTCGCTGCACCGGCTGCGAGAAAGATGAAAGCGGAAATATTAGGGAAATATTCTGCACTTACGATCCGCAGTCCCGAGGCGGCGACCCCGAGGACGGGCGGAAAATAAAGGGCGCTGCAATTCAATGGACCGATCAGGCAAGCGCCGTGGATGCGGAAGTCCGTCTTTACGATTCTCTCTTCACGGACCCGGACCCGGACGGACCGGACAAGAACTTCCTGGATTATCTGAATCCGGACAGCCTGATCCGCCTGACGGGCTGCAAGCTGGAAGCTTCCATGGGCAGGATTCCCATGCCGGCAAAGGGCACTACGGCACAGGGGTATCAGTTCCTCCGAAACGGCTACTTCTGCCTAGACTGCAACGATGCCCGTCCGGATCATCTTGTCTTCAATCGTTCGGTCGCGCTGCGAGACAGCTTCCGCAAAAAATCCGGCTGAGCGCAATGATGTAAAAAGGCGGCTCCCCGCAGAACGGTCTATAAGAACCGTCCTATGCGGGGAGCCGCATTATATAGCCTCGTCGATCCGCTAGTCTTCCGCAAGTACCTTCCGATAATTCTCCGGATCTGTATCCCCCTCCGTGCTGATGCAGCAGACAACGCTGTCTTTGCCTAAGCTCATGATATCTCTATCCGCCGCAAACGCCGGGTTCGTCATCAGCTCCGCCAGAAGACCGGCTGTTACCGCGCCGCTTTCGCCGGAAACAATCGCCGGATCCGTCCCGAGGGGGCGGGCAAGGAGCCGCATCCCCTCCGCTGCCGTTTCATCCGGGACGGAGAAGAAGTCCTCTGCGCAGGAGCAGAGAATGTCCCAGGCAATGCCGCAGGGAAGGCCGCAGGCAAGCCCCGCCATCATGGTCGGCATTTTTCCCCGGATCTCCACCAGACTTCCGTCCCCTTTTTCAGCCGTCCGATACAGGCAGTCCGCTGCAGAAGCCTCCACAATGCAGATCCGCGGCTTGGGATCCGGGAAGGCATTGCGGACATAGGCAGCCATCGCGGCTGCCATGGACCCGACGCCTGCCTGCAGAAGCAGATGCGTAATCCGAGTCGAGCCGAGGGCTTCGCGAATTTCCTCCGCCATCGTCGTGTAGCCCTGCATAATCCATCTCGGTTCCCGTTTATAGGTTACAAGATCCGTATCCTGCACAAGCTCCCATCCGTGGATTCCCGCCTGATGCGCCGCGAAGCGGACGCTTCCGTTATAGTTGAAATCCGTGACATGCGTTTCCGCTCCCAGCACGCCGATATTCCGCACTCGTTCAGGACGGCTGCCCTTCGGCAGATAGACGACCGCTTTCTGTCCGAAAAGCCCTGCGGTCCAGGCAACGCCCCTTCCATGGTTTCCGTCCGTCGCCGTTACGAACGTAACTCGCTCTGCGCCGGAATCGGCGGTTTTCTTCAGGGAAATGTAGCTCGGATTTTCCCCGGCAAGGCCCCAGCGTTTCGACAGAATTTTCGCGATGCAGTAGCTTCCGCCGAGAGCCTTGAAGGCATTCAGGCCGAAACGGAAGCTCTCGTCTTTGACGAAAAGTCCCCCGAGACCGAGCCTTTCCGCCTGCGCATCCAGGCGAACCAGCGGCGTCGGCGCATAGCCTGGCAGGGTTTTATGAAAGGCGCGTGCCGCCCCTGCCGCTTCCTGCGTAAAAAAATGCTGTTCGCCCGAAGGTTCTTTGTCTCGGATTGTGCGGTGGATCCTCCCAATCTCCATATTCCACCCCCATCATTGAATTTCGCGAAGATATTCGCTCTCCGAAACGGATGCCCGACGGACGGCGCAGCAGATGGCTTCCTCCATAACCTTTGAGGAAAATGCACCCAGAATGCTGAGATCCGCCGGCACTTTGCCGACCGATGCGGCATAGATCGTGTCTCCATCCGCAAGCGTCCCCACCGGACGGATGCAGCGCGCGTAGGCTGCCCGGGTCATGGAGGCGAGCTTTCCCGCTTCCGCCTTCTGAAGAGCCGCATTCGTAATAATGCATCCGATGGTGGTATTGGTTTTTTGTGGGAAGGAGATCGATGCCGCCTGCAGCAGTTCCTCCATCGTGTCCGAAAAGCGGAGTCTATCCGGAGAGTGCACTCCCGCAAGACGTTCTCCCGTCCGCGGATCGGTCACGTCTCCCAGCGCATTCACCGCCACCGCCGCGGCAATGCGGAGCTCTCCGATCTGGTACGCCGCAAACCCGAATCCGGATTTGCTCGCGCGCTGCATGCCGCAAATTTTTCCGACCGTCGCGCCCGTCCCGACACCAACATTCCCGACCTGTTCCGAAGTTCCCTGCAGCGCTTTCCTGCAGGCATCGTATCCCATTTTTCGATCGGGACGGATCGACGCATCCCCGTACCCCAGGTCATAAATGCAGCTCTGGCACACCAGCGGAACTACCGCGACGCCTGTGTCGTAGCCGATGCCGTTTTCCTCCAGGCACTGCAGGACTCCGTCCGAAGCCGCAAGGCCATAGGCGGAACCCCCGGACAGAACGACCGCGTTGATGGGATTGTCGGCGGTCATCGGGGAAGCCAGCGTGGTTTCCCTCGAAGCCGGGCCGCCGCCGGAGACATCACACCCCATTGTCGCGCCGTTCGGAAACCAGAGAACCGTAACCCCGGTCTTCGCTGCATCATTCTGTACATGGCCGATATGCACAAGGGAGGAAATATCTTCCGCCGTCAGTGGTTTCCAGTAAATCTGCATAACTCCCTCCTTTTATCTTTTTCGCGAATCGGTTTTTCCCTTCGGCTGATCCGCGAAGTCTCAGCGGTGCCTCCCGCCTTCCGCAGAGCTGTTTTCTGTCATTTCTCTCTCCAGATACCGGGTAAAGGCGTAGGTAAGTTCCGCGGTGATACCCCAAATGGTCTCTTTTCCCGTCCGGTAGAAGTAGACCGGTCGATGCACTTTTCCCCAGTCGTAGTTTCTTCCGTTCTGCACTTCCCCATAGGGAAAGTCCTCTCCCGGAACCGTCGTCAGAACCGTGTCATAACGCTGCGGAACGGTTTGCATCAGCCAGGACAGCGGAACTGTAAAAATACGTTCCACCTCTCCACGCTGAACTTCGTCCGGCATCCTCCGGAGCCGACCAAGGCAGGAATAGAGGATTCCGCCGTACGGGCTTCGCGTCCGATGCATCGGTGCAATAACCTCTACGTCCGAAGGCGTCAGCAGCAGTTCTTCGCAGGTCTCCCTTGCGGCGGTCTCCTCCGGCGACTCCCCCGACTCCATCTGCCCGCCCGGAAAGGAGACGTCCCGCCCCTGCGGGATAGTGCTGTTTCGCACCTCATACAGGACGGCCAGTCCTTCCTCGGTCTCCAGCAGCGGAATCAGAACCGCGGAGGACGGGGCCTGCGGGTGCACGGGTTCAAACGCATGCCCGCGCGTTTTTCGGCATATGCCGTCCAGTGTCCATTCCATTGTTTCTCCCCTGCAAATCATTTTCCTGCCGCTGCGGGTTTTCACAAATCCCTCCGCGGCATAGCCTTATTATGCTCCCGCGAAGGAATTTGTACAACTCGAACCTGCCGCCCTGTTTTTTATCGGAGGTTTACGGAGCCGCTGCCGCCGGAAGGTTCCGGGAACCCCCTGTCGATGCACCTCGTCGCCATGGCCCGCGCAGCCTTCAGCGCAGCGTACGAAGGCACCCTCTTTGCCGGTTTTCCGCTCAAGAGGGTGCCTATCCGATGCGCATGTTTTTCTTCATGTACACAGGAGCTCTACGCTTTTTCCTCGTTCTCCTCCGCTTCCTCCAGCGCCCTTCGAGCCTGGACCGGAGGGTCGAGCCTGTACTTTTCCGTATACGCGTCGTACTGCTTATCATAGTCCGGTGCGCGCCGGCGGACTACTTCCAGGTAGTTGTGCAAATCCAGTTTCCGGCTCTGGGTTTCAATCACGCAGCCGGCAATATTGGAGCAGTGATCGGAAACTCTTTCCAGATCCGTCACAAGATCGTTCAGAACAAAGCCCGCCGGGATGGAGCATTCTCCGCTTTGCAGCCGGGTCACGTGCCGTGCGCGAAGCTGCTCTTTCAGCGTATCAATAACCTGTTCCAGAGGCTCGACTTTCTTCGCCGCCTCCAGATCGTTTTCCGTGTATGCCTGCAGCGCCAGATGAAGAATTTCCGTCACGGCGTTCTCCATCATCTGCATTTCCTCCGATCCTGCCCTGGAAAATCGGATCTGCTTCTCTTCGACTTCCTCTGCGGACTCCAGGATATTGACCGCGTGGTCCGCGATTCGCTCAAAGTCTGTAATCACCCGCAGGATTTTTCCGCTTTCCGAGCTCTCGTCGCTGCTCAGCGGCTGCGAGCTGAGCTTTACAAGGTACGTTCCGACTTCATCTTCCACTTCATCGGAATTTTCCTCCTTGCGGCGCACGTCCGCCGCCAGATCCGCATTATAGAAGCGAAGCGCGGAAACGGCGTGTTCGAAGGCGGATACGACCGATTTTGCCATCTCGGATGTTACGTTCTCGCACTGCTCGATCGCGATGGCAGGCGTCTTCATCAGTCGCTCATCCAGCTTCGTGACCGCATAATCGGATTCCCGCTTGGAATCAGGAACGATAAAATAGGAGATTCGGATGAGAAGCCTACGCATCGGGAACATTAAGGCGACGCACAGGATGTTGAAGGATGAGTGAACTATGGCAATTCCCAGTTCATTGACGCCCTCCGTGAGAGCCGGAATGCTCAGAACGGATTTCAGGATGCAGAATACCGTCAGCCAGACAATCGTGCCGATGACATTGAAGGTCAGATGCACGACGGCGGCGCGCTTCGCGTTTTTATTCGTTCCGATGGAGGAGATCAGCGCCGTCACGCACGTTCCGATATTCTGTCCCATGATGATCGGGATCGCCGTGCCCAGGGTAACCTGACCCGTGCTGGCAAGTGCCTGCAGAATTCCGACGGACGCCGACGAGCTCTGGATGATGGCCGTCAGCAGTGCTCCGGCAAGAACACCCAGAATGGGATTGGAAAATTTAATCAGAATATTTTCAAAACTCGGCTCATAGCGGAGACCGGAGACGGCGGAGGACATGGTTTCCATGCCGAACATGAGAGTCGCAAATCCCAGCAGAATGGCGCCCGTCATTTTCTTGTTGTCCGTGCGGCCTACCATGTACATGATGATTCCGATCAGCGCCAGCACCGGCGTAAAGGACGAAGGCTTCAGGAGCCGGACAAAGACGTTGGTGCTTTCGATGCCGGTCAGGCTCAGGATCCAGGCGGTAACGGTCGTTCCGATGTTGGCACCCATGATCACGTTGATAGCCTGCTCGAGGGACATCATGCCGGAGTTTACGAACCCGACAACCATGACGGTTGTCGCGGAGGAGGACTGGATGACGGCCGTCACCGCTAGACCGGTCAGAAGCCCGGCCCAAGGATTCGTTGTAAGCCTGCCCAGTGTCCGTTTCAGTGTTCCCCCGGCCCGGCGCTCCAGCGCCTCGCCCATAAAATTCATGCCAAACAGGAAAAGACTCAGCCCTCCGATGAGGGAAAGGACATCAAAAAGGTCCATAAACTTCTTTTTCCTTTCTTCGCTGCGGCGCAGATCGGCAGCAGAATCACGGTATCCCCCTCTCTCGTAAAGATACCGTGATTAGTTTACCAGCCGAGATTCAAATATATTATCTGGTTTGTGTAAAATCCGTGTAAAGCCGAAGCAAAGAAAGCGATTTGCTAGCGGCGCTCCGATTCGTCCTTGCCGTCGCACAGGAGCGCTTGAAAAGCCGGAAGCGAGCGGCGGATCATTTCGTTGGATACGCAGTAGGCGATCCGAAGGTAGCCGGGGCAGCCGAAGCCTGTGCAGGGAACCAGAAGCAGATTCTGCTCCCGCTTTGCCTTCTCCGAAAAGGCTTCCGCATCCCCGCCGGGTGCTTTTACCAGCAGGTAAAAAGCGCCTTCCGGCCGAACGCACTCATAGCCGTAGGATACGAGAGAACGGTACAGGAGAGTCCGGTTTTTATCATAGGTTTCAAGGTCCGGCTCCTCGTCTACGCAGAGCCCTACCGTCCGCTGGATCAGCGTCGGCGCGTTCACATTGCCGATCTCCCGGGCCGCGCCGGAAGCCGCCGCGTACACTTTTTCCGCGTCCGCACATCGTCCGTTAACATAGAAGTATCCGATGCGCTCACCGGGCAGGGAGAGGCTCTTCGACCAGGAATAGCAGACGATGGTGTTCGGGTAAAGGTTCGGAAGAAATGGTACTTTTACACCGTCATAAACAAGCTCCCGGTACGGTTCGTCCGCAATAATGTAGATCGGATGTCCATATTTTGCGCAGGCTTTGTCGAGGAGATCCCCCAGCTTTCGCAGGGTCTCTTCCGAATACACGACGCCGCTCGGATTGTTCGGAGAATTAATGACTACGGCACTTGTATGCTCATTCAGCGCTTCCTCGATCCGATCAAAATTCAGCTGGAATGTAGCTGTATCCGCCGGAATAATGCGGAGCTTTGCGCCTGCGTTCGTAAAGAACTGATTGTATTCCGGGAAATACGGCGCATTAATAATAAATTCGTCCTCCGGGCAGGACGTCAGCGCCCGCGCCACCGAAACGAGCGCGGGCGCGCAGCCGCACGTCAGGTACAGTTCCCCCGCTTTGGCGTTGCAGTGGAAGCGGCGGTTCAGATTCTCCGCGATCGCCTCACGGACTTCCTCGATGCCGTTGGCAAGGGAATAGCCGTGCAGTTTCAGCGGATCCTCCTTTCCCACGATGGAGCGGATGCTCTCATTGACTTTGGCCGGCGCTGGGATACTGGGGTTTCCCATGGAATAGTCATATACGTTCTCCGGTCCGACCGTCTTCGCCTTTTCCAGTCCATAGGCAAAAAGTTCCCGAATCAGGGAAGGCGCGGTTCCATATCCAAGGCATTTTTCATTGATCATAAAGGCAGCGCTCCTCTCCATCCTTGCGTTGGATACGCAAATGCAGATATAAAATATGCTGCTATTTTATCGCCATTTTCTTTCTGCGTCCACACCCTTCTGCGCTGCGGGGCAGGGTTTTTACTGAAGTTCTCTGCCTTTTTCGTAACGCCCCTTCATTCGTCCGTCGGTCCTACGGGATGGTTCCTTGCACCGGGGAGAGACGAGGACGGAGACTGCGCCAGACAGGCGCAGTCTCCCGTATCCAGTCAATGATCTTATTGCGTACGCCGTTTTCGGCTCTTCAGTCTTGCAGTGCGCTGTAGTCCCGGTCCTCTACCGGGTCACACCACTCCGTGCTTTCCTCCGATCCCGGTATGCCGAAGGCGACATGGGCAAACCAGCTGTCCTTTTTCGCTCCATGCCAATGCTTCACATTCGCCGGAATGACGATGACCATCCCCGGCTTCAGACTCACCGGTTCCTTTCCTTCTTCCTGGTACCAGCCCTCACCCGCTGTGCATAAAAGCATCTGTCCGCCTCCCTGCACGGCATGGTGAATGTGCCAATGGTTCCGGCATCCGGGCGCAAAGGTTACGTTGGAAAGTGCCAGCCCGCAGGTCTCCGGTTCCGTCAGAGGCCGCAGGTAGGACTTTCCCGTAAAATATTGGGCATAGCCGGTGTTCGGGTCTCCCCGTCCGAAAATATTCTGCACGTCAAAATTTTTCTCATCCGTAATTTTCATCGCATTTCCCCGCTTTCTTTGATTCGCGCCGCACAATTGCTCTATTTTTCCGCCGAGTTCTGTCCGCTTAAGCGCTCGCAGCCTCCGCGTACACTTCTTTTGCCATCCGGAAGGCAGCCCAGGCATTCGGCCACCCGGCGTAAAACGCGGCATGCGTCAGAATCTCCGCCATTTCCTGCGCCGTAACTCCGTTTCTCTTTGCGTTTTCAATGTGGTACTGAAGAGATGAATCCAATATTCCCTTCGCCATCAGCGCCGTCACCGTGACAATGCACCGATACCGCACGGACAGTTCGCTTTCTCTCGCCCATACCTCACCAAACAGAACGTCATCGTTGAGTTCCGCAAATTTCGGTGCAAAGGAACCAAGCTGTTCCCGGCCTGCCGTAACTTTTTCCATTGTACTGTCCTTTCCGCCGATGCTCAGGATCGGCGCACCCACTCCCGAATCTTCTTTTCCGATGCTTCAACCCGGCTCCCATGTACAGCAAGCCCTTCCTCTACCCGGGCACCTGGACAGGCCTTTCGGATATCCGACACACTTCCTCCCAGTCCGCTTCCTTCGTGCGTGCAGAACGGCCGAATTGTTTTTCCGGAGAAGTCGTACTTCGCAAGGAAGCTGAAAACCGCCATCGGGGCAGTTCCCCAATAGATCGGATAGCCCAAGTAAATCATATCGTATGCATCCAGGCTTTCCGGCGTGCCGGCCAGCGCCGGCCTCGCGTTTCGCTGCTGGTCTTCCCTTGCTTCCCGGGTGCACGCATTATACCCCTTCGCGTAGGGCTTCTGCATTTCAATCCGGAACATTTCTGCCCCTGTCAGGCGATGTATTTCCTCCGCAACGCGCTCTGTGTTCCCGACTGCAAGATATTTCAGCATGCCGCTTATATAGTTCTCCTCTGCTCTCGAAAAATATGCAATGAGTACTGCCATTCTCCTCTCCTCCCTTCGCGCTTCTACAATACAGGAAAATCTCTTGCGGCGGAATCTCCAGTCTGTTATTATTTCATTAACCTAAAGTTTATAGTTTGGAATAAAAAATATCCGAAAATCGGATTGCTTATCTCATTTCAGATATTTGGTACTTCTTTATGTATAATCCTTTATTAGATACTTTTCTCACCGCCGCCGACACTGGCAGCTTCAACCGCGCTGCCGCGGCTCTTTATCTGTCCCCGACGGCGGTAATGAAGCAGGTGAATGCGCTGGAAGCGCATCTCGGACTCCGGCTTTTTGAGCGCGGCCGGGCAGGGCTCGCCCTCACGCCCGCCGGCGCCTCCATTTACCGTGACGCGAAATTTCTGCGGGAATATTCCGCGAAAGCGCTCGCGGCGGCAAAATCCCTATCGACGGAGCAGGAGAAAATCTTCCGAGTCGGAACCTCGCTCCTCAACCCCGCCAAGCCTTTTGTGGATCTGTGGTACCGGCTGAACTCGGATTTCAGAGACTACAAACTTCATCTTGTTTCGTTTGAAGATGACTGCGACGGGATTCTGAAGAAGATTTCCGAACTGGGGTCGACGTTTGATTTTCTTGTCGGCGTATGCGACTCCCGGGAGTGGCTTACCCGTGCCTGTTTTCTTCCCCTCGGCCGATATAGGAAAATGGTTGCCGTGCGCAGAGGCCATCCGCTGGCAGCCAAGGCACTTCTCACCGTCGAGGATTTGGAGGGATGGACGCTGATGATGGTGCCGGAAGGGGATTCCGGCGTCAATGACTTTATCCGGAACGACCTCACCCGGCACCATCCGAAAATTCGTATCGAAGATACACGGCCCTATTACGATCTTACGGTTTTCAACCGCTGCGCGGAAACCGATCATGTGCTTCTGCTTATCGAATGCTGGCAGAATGTCCACCCCGGACTTGTCGCCATTCCCGTAGACTGGGAATACAGCATTCCCTACGGCATTCTGTACGCCCGGGAGCCCTCCGAGGAGGTGCGCCGCTTCCTTGCGGCGGTGCAGGATCGGATCCCCGAGACGGAGCGGGAGGGCTGAAAGGATCAGCGGACGGGAATTTCTCCGCTGTGAAAAATTTTAACTATCTGCCAGGGCAGAAAATTTCCGCTGCTGCGCAGACCGGGGCGGCTTTTCTGCGTCGATTTGCTCCGGGGTCCGGAAATCAGAAAAAAGCATCCTCCCGCAGAAGCGGCAGATACTGCTTTTCCGTCCGAATTTTAGGTCCCGCGTCCAAATCCAGCTCCGCGAAAAGAAGCTGCTCCGTATCATCGGCTTTCGCTGCCAGTTCCCCATTCGGTCCGACTGCGATGCTTTCCCCTGAGAAAACCATGTTCTCCTCTGTCCCGACCCGGTTTGCCATAATAATACTCACGCTGTTCTGATACGCCGCGACCCGGATCTCCCACTCGAACATTTCACAGGGCTCCGCTTTCTCATTGGCTACCGGAACCAGAATGAGATCGGCCCCCTTGCGCACCAGCGTCCGGTAGCTTTCCGGATAGTGCCTGTCAAAGCAGACAATGAGCCCGACCCGTCCGAAGGAGGTGTCCGCCACCGCAAACCCGCCCGGCCCGGGCGTAAAATAGTCCTGTTCGTAGTAATGCGGCGCGCGTACGATATGGTTCTTTTTTCCGACAGCCAGAAGCTCCCCGGTTTCCGAGACCATTAGATCCGCCGCATACACGCGGCGGTCTTCCGCAAGGCAGATTCCGAGGCTCGCCGCGAGGCGGAATTTTCGGCAGGCTCCCCGCAGTCCCCGTATATAGGGATGATCAAGAGGCATGGAAAAGTCCCGAACATTCCGATTTTCATACTGGGGAATATAGTGGGAAAACTGTCCTTCGGGAAAAACAAGAAGCCGGGCGCCCCCTTCCGAAGCTTCTTTCATAAACCGCAGACTTTTCTCGTAATTTTCCTCCATTGTCTCTGCCGCCGCCATCTGGGCAACCGCGACCTTGACCATGCCGTTTCCCCGCCTTCCTTTTTCGTTCTCTTTTGTTTTTTCATTATAGCATACCACGGGAATGATCTTCCGTCCGACGGAATTTCCGGCAGTCGATTTGTGTTTTTCCGTTCCCCTGGCTATAATGCGTATGCGGAAAAGGGTTTTTTAGTCGTTTCCGCGAGCGCAAGAAACACTTGCTTGTTTTTTTCGGGCCCCGCATCTACGATAGCAGAAAAAGAGAAAGGAAACCTGTGCGATGGATTTCGGGCAACGGCTGAAGGAAATACGGAAGCGGAACGGTCTTACGCAGGACGCCATGGCTGAAAGACTTCACGTCACAAGGCAGGCGGTTTCAAACTGGGAAAACAACAGAAATCTTCCGGATCTTGCTATGATCCTCCAGATCGCCGAAGCGTTTTCTCTTTCTCTGGACGAACTGATACTGGGGGAAAATCATACGATGAACAATATGACGGAAAAGCTTATAGATGACGGAAGCGAGGGCCGCCGAGCCCGGCGCTATCTGAAGATCGCATGGATTGGCGCAGTTCTGATCGTTTTCGGCCTGCTCTGTTTTCTGCTGAAGGGAATGACGGTAGAATATATTGATGCGCAGGGAATTCTGCATGAAAATTTCTTTCTCCTTCCCATCGGAGCGGTACTGCTTGCATCCGGCGCCGTAACCCTTCTTGCGTCCGGCATTGCAAGCCTTCTCCATGGGCGAAAAAGCCGGCGGAAAAGGGAACGGCCGGAGAACTGAGCTGGGCGGATCGGAACTCCGTCGAATGAAGCAGGGACAAGTTCGGACACATGCGCTTCCTGCATTCCTTTCCCGATAGACGCGCGGAGAGCCGTCCTGCAGTGCAGAACGGCTCTCCGCGTCAGGACAGAAGCGGGATCTTCCCGAAACGGATCATGAATTGCAGAACGCCCGGACCGGAAACCGCATCGGATCCGGAAGGATCTTTCTGCCGGCCGAAAGCGCAGCCGAATAGCAAAGAGGCGCGATTTTCTTCTCCGAAGCAATCCCGTCGTCCAGCTTTAGTAGAGGCGGGACATATCGACGCCTTCATGCTCCAGAAGCCAGCGCTTTTTTTCGATACCGCCGGCATAGCCGGTAAGACTTCCGGAAGTTCCTACGACACGGTGGCAGGGGATAATAATGGAAATGGGATTGTGCCCCACTGCTCCGCCGACCGCCTGCGCGGAAAAACGCGTTTTTCCCAATTCGGCGGCTATTTTCTGCGCCAAAGCTCCATAGGTTGTGGTTTCCCCCAGAGGGATTTCGCATAGAAGTTTCCAGACCTTCTGGCGGAAGCCGCTTCCTTCCGGGTGCAGAGGCAGCTCGTCCGGTGTCGGCTTCCCCCCCGCGAAATACCGATTAAGCCACTGCTCTGCCTGCTTGATGACCGGAGAGTCCTTCCCCGGCAGAGCCTTTCCTTCAACTCCTTCTTCAAAATATTTCTGGTTTTCTATCCAAAGGCCTTTCAGCGCATTCTCATCGGCCCAGAGGATCAGCTTCCCCACCGGAGAGTTGTATTCGGATCGATATTCCATAAAATCAGCTCCTTTTCTTTCGCTTATCCGATTCCGCCGCAGTCAGGTGTCGGTTCCAAATTGCCATGGTCGCATAGCTTCGCCAAGGCTTCCACGGCTCTGAGAGGCACAGCCGCTCACGGTCGGAGTAATCGGGCAGAACGCTCCGGATTCCGGCATCAGTTTCAAGGAACGCATCCGTCCATCCCATAGTCCGCATGGCAATGTATTTCGCCGTCCAGCTGCCGATGCCCCGTATCTGCTGCATGCGCGCCATCTGCTCTTCCGGGTCTGCCATGCGATCCAACCGGATGCTTCCGTCCGCCAATGCGGCAGCAAGCTTCTGTATGGCGGTCGAACGGCTCGCAATGATTCCGATGCTTCCCAGCTTTTCCGTGACGGAGCTCCCCAGGGCGGCAATCTCCTCCGGCCGCGGGAAAACACGGCAGAGCCCTTCCCTTCCCGCAGGAATGAGGCTTCCGCAGGCTTCCACCATCCGACCGGACAACGTGGTTGCCGCCCGAACTGTAATCTGCTGCCCGATAATCGCGCGGCAGGCCATTTCAAAAGGTTCAAAGCATCCCGGTACCCGCGTGCCGGGGTCGTAACCTCCCGGAAGCACCGTTTCCAGGCTGGAAAGCTTCGCCGCAATAACTTCCGGGTCGCAGTCCAGGTCAAACATCTGCCGTACTCTGCCCAGTACCTGCGGAAGAACGGGAACCAGGGAATCGCTGAGTGTCACCCGCAGTGCTTCCTTTTTCTTCTCCGGCAAAACACGGATCGTGCCGCAGCAGGGCTTTCCGTTTCGATCCCAAATACGGACTGTCCGTGCATAGGCTCCCTCCTGTACCCGTTCAATTCCGGGAAGAGCACGCGGTGCGAGAAAGCGAAGCATCGAATCCCAGTCGTACGGCGCTCTCCAGCCAAGGAAAACCGAAACCGTGTCCCCGTGAAGATCCCCGTCCGCCGCACGCCGTCGCAGCGCCGTCGGCGTCAGGCTGTAATGCAGCTGAAAAAGCTCATTCATTCTGCGTACGCTGCCGAAGCCGGCGGCCATGGAAATGTCCAGAACGGAAAGAGTCGTGTCCGTAAGAAGCTGCTTTGCAAGAAGGAGGCGGCAGGTCTGCAGGTATTCTACCGGTGCGACATGGTATTCCTCTTCAAAGACACGGCGGAGATGCCGCTCGGAATACCCAAGCTCCCTGGAAAGTTCCGCAAGGGTAAGACCGCTCCCGCAATTGTCCCGCAGAAAATGCGCAGCCTTTCTCGCAAGCTCTGAAGAAGCGTCAACCGGCGAGCTTCCCGGTGCAAGTTCCGGCCGGCAAAGCAGACAGGGCCGAAATCCCGCCTTTTCCGCTTCTGCCGCCGTCCGAAAGTAGAGGCAGTTCTCTGGCTTCGGCAGACGGGCCCGGCAGACCGGACGGCAGTAGATACCTGTAGAAAGAACACCAACAAATATTCTTCCGTCATACCGTACGTCTTTCGATCGGAAAATGTCATAGCACACTTCTCTGTCATGCGTATCCATATTTTCTCCCGCCTTTCCTGTTCTGTTTTCTTTATAGCACGGGACATGCATTAAATCTAGCGGTTTTCGGACATCCATGTTGGTTTTGGAAGAAGAAATTTTTTATTCCCGCAGCCGCCGGCGTGTCTTCCGGCGGCGCGGAAAAATCGCTCGTCCACGCTGTTTTACGCAGAAAGCATCTACCCGCCCTTCTGTCCGATGCGGCCGATTTCACGTTGAAGAGCGCCATTCCGGATGCGGCCAAAAAACAACCAGCCCCGAAAGGCTGGTTGTTTCTCCGTTGATATTATACTTTGGGAACAGCGCCGCTTATGCGCTTTTTCCCCTTCCTTCTCATCTGCCCTGCATCACGCGCATGTGCGCGGATTCGTGCAGAAATCATTCCTGATCTTTTCTTTTCCTGCGGACGAAGAACAGAAGGAGCGATGCGACGGCAGCAGTCAGGAGCATCGAAGCCCACAGCAGGATACCGGCAGTGTCTCCGGTGTTCGGCTTGTTCTTTTCGGTCGTCTTCGGGTAGTTCGTTACAATAAAGCCGCCCTTGTTATCCTTCTCAACCGTGTAGGTCCATTCGCTTGTTTCTTCTGTTACGCCATACTCGATTTCCTGTCCATTGCTGTCATATTTCTTCAAGTGATCAAAGGATCCTTTCCAGGAACCGTTTTCCGTCAGCGTAATCTTCTGATCCGTTGCCTTACCGTTGACCGTAAGTACGATGACCGCTTCTTCGCCCTTCACGCCCTGTGCCCATTTCTTCTGGACGGGGATGCTGATTTCTTCCGTGCTGGGCCGGTTGGTTACGACCGTGGTAAAGGAGCCGTCGTCGTTCTGCTCTGTCAAGATCGTAATAGCATAATTGTTGGTTTTCTCAACAACGCTGTACTGGATTTCTTGTCCCTGATTATCATAACGGGGCAGATCCTCAAATACTGCGTGCCAACTTTCGCTCTCGATAAGATCCTTGATTTTCCCCGTACCTTCGCCGTTCGCGGTCAGCTCAACGGTCGCCTTTTCTCCGGATGCACCGTCTTCCCATTCCTTTGTTACTTCCAGTCTGGTCTTTTCGGTGCTGGGCCGGTTAATCGCCGATACGGTGAACGTTCCGTCGTCGTTACGGACCGGATCGGTTTTCTCGCTGTCGTAGCCGACTGTCTTTTCGACGGCATCGTACGTGTAAAGGTTTCCGGCGGTGTCATATTTCGGAAGATCTCCAAATTTCCCGGTCCATCCGCCTCTTTCCGTGAGCACAATGACGCGCCCTGTCATCTCGCCGTTCTGAACCAGCTCAAATATTGCCTGCGTGCCGCTTGCGCCGTCGAGCCATTGCTTGTTTACGGTAAGAGACGTTACCTCCGTGCTTTGGCTGTTCGTAATCGTAATGCTTCCATCCGCGTTGCGCACCGAAGATACTGCGTAATTCTGCGCATCCAGTTCTTCCACGCCGTAGATGATTTCTTCTCCGTTGCTGTCGAACTTCGGCAGATTGCTGAACGTGGTGCTCCAGTTCGGAGCCGACAGCGTTACGGTATGTTCCGGATTCTGTTCATCCGGCGTGCCGTTGATTGTCAGCCGGACCTTTGCACTGTTTCCGGTAGTGCCATTCCAGGTCTTGGTAACCGTAAGGCTTGTGATCGCCTTATTGGTTACTGTAATCGAATCGCTGCCGTTGTTTGCAATCGTATAGCTTGTAGTTGTCACATATGCCGAATGATCCGCATTCCATGCATCCGTGCTGGAAGCCGTAATTGTAATCGGATAAACGGCAGAGCTTTCCGCAAAGCCGGTCGGAGCCTTTGTTTCCTTGAGGTAAATCGTATTCGAAGCCGTTGTCTGACCTTGCTGCAACTGCGGCCGTACGCTGTCCAGATAGTCCGCGTCCGTGCTGATCTTCAGTGTGCCGTCAATGCCGGTCGACTGGGTTGTCAGCGCGTCGGTGCAATTTTCATCCGTATACAGGCTGAACTCCGCGCCGGGCAGAGGCTGTTCGTCTTCGTCAACCTTGTAGATCGTAAGTGATGCGTCCTTCGTGTCTTTTGCGGTAATCGGCTTGTTTTGAATAGCCAGTGTTTTGCTTGCAGGATCTCCCGTGCTGATGTCATAGTGGATTACGTCATTATCCGTCTTGCTGTATGTGATGGTCAGATCGTACGGAGTATTCGGATCCGGAAGCGCATAGCCAGTCGGAGCCTTCGTTTCCTTTACATAGACATGGACCGTCGGATTCGACTCCGTGGGAAGGTAGGTGGACAGATACGCTGCGCTCGTATTGATATATGCTTCTCCGTTTGCCGTGACAATCGGAGTATCCGTAAGCTTATTCGTGCACTCCGAATCGGAGAAGACATCGAATTCCGCGCCGTTGAGCAGCGACGTCTCCACGCTTGAGCCCTTCCGAATGGTGAGTTCCGAATGAACCACATCCGAATCCGACTTTTGGTTCACGATACGGGCTGTTGTGCCGCCTTGGTAGCGAATGCTGTACGTCGTAGTCGTCACAAAGGCAGTATGTCTTTCATTCCAGCCGGATGTCTTCGAGGTTCCAAGCGTAATCGTATAGACCGTGTTCGAAGGATCGCAACCTGCCGGAACCGTTGTTTCCTTCATGTAAATCTTCACATCTTCTTTGCCCGCGCTGGGGAAGTAGCGTGCAAGATCGGAATCCCGGGCGCTGATCGTGAACGTTCCTTGAACCGATGTTTCCTGTACTGTCTTAATCGCGTTTGTGCAGTCTGCGTCGGAATACAGGGTAAATTCGGCGCCGGGAAGTGCCGTGCCGGACGTATCCACCTTGTTTATCGTTAAATCGCTGTAATCGTTTTTCTTTGCTGTCTGCGGCGCGTCCTTAACGGTCAGTGCCGCATTTCCGCTGTATTCGATGGTATGGGATGTCCGGACCGTGTATTTGGAATAATCCGCATTCCAGCCTTCCTCAATGATTGTTCCCAGCGTAATGGGATAGACGTCGCCGGAAAGCTTATAACCCTGCGGTGCCGTCGTCTCTTTCAGGTAAACGGTTGTCTGTCCGCCATTTTCTTCCGGAATGTAGCTTGCCAGGTAAGCGTCCGTTGTCTAGATCCTAGCCGTGCCGTTTGCAGCGGAAATCTCGTTCAGTGCGGAAATCGGCGTCGTGCACTCTGCATCCGCGTACATTGTAAAGCGCGCTCCCTCCAGCAGTTCTCCGCTTTTGTTCTCCTTGCGCAGCGTCAGGTACGCGTCGTTCACCTTGTACGTGACGGAGGTGTTGGTAAGGGAACCGCCGTCCTCAATCGCGCCCGTTTCCGGCGAAATCTTATATTTGTCCGCATATTCCTGCGGAATGACTTCCTGAATCGTATACGTTTCCGTGCTGGCCGGAAGCTGCGAATATTCGATCGTATACGTGTTATTTCCGTTATCTGTCACCTGAAGGTTGTCCGCATAGGTGTCCGTTACCTCTGTGCTGCCCAAATATAGGTGTACCCAGCTCTTGAATTGTTCCGAATTCGGGCGATTTGCTGCCGCGTTGCTGCTGTCATTCCAGATTTTCGTGACAGAAATGCTCACTTTCTCATCGGAAGGTGCCTTTGTGTCGGCCGCAACCAAATTCTGCGTCCAGGTCGGAGTGCCCGAAATATTGATCGGGTTATCCGCAACGTAGAGATTTACGACAAAATCTTCTGGCGGATCCTTGAGTTTCATCCCCAGGGTGTACCCGTTCTTGAAATAGCCGTGTAAAACGCCAAATGTATCTGTCGTAGACAATATTTCTGCTGGATTTTCAATGAGAAGGTTATAGAGATTCTGCACATCTTTCCATCCCCAATTTGGGATGACTTGATAAATATCCTTGATATGAGTCGCCCGTGCGTCGTCGTTTTTCGCGCTGGCAATATCCGAGAAATCGATGCCGTCTGTATAATGCCAGATTGCGCACTGTGTGGCGATCATAAACACGTAATCTTTCCGCCCCTGGTTGATCAGGACATAGTTGTAGTTATTGTCGTTAGCTAGCATATTTCCCGAAGTTCTGATATTCAAAGCGTCGTTCGGATATCCGTAGTAGAGCACTTTGGCGACCTGGTCTCTGACGGTGCTGGTATCCGAGCCGACCTTGACGGGAGTGTAACCGTAATCGTTCGGTGGGTAGATACGTCCATTGGTGTAAAACGGATCCGGCATGCCGGTATAGGAATCCAGTTCCTTGTTGGTGACATCCGGAATGAGTCCGAATTTATTTTCATAGAGTGAGCTGGACCCCGTATTCAACGAATAATTATAGTTTGCACAGTATGCCGTTTTTCCGTCGATGGCTATCGAATATAGCGAGTCGCCTGCTATTCCGTGTTTGATCCGGGTCTGCCCGGGCGTATACTCACCTTCCGGCGAACGGACTCCTTCAACGGTTCCATCGCCTTTTTTGGAGACCTTGAAGGTTACCGTGACGGGGGAGAGCATCAGGGCATTTGTGTCATCGATCTTGTCGACCAAATAAAAGCGGCCGGTGTACTCGCCTTCCAGAAGGCCGGCTTTAGGAGATACCGTAACGGATCCTGAACTCCCGGAAGCAATATTCTGCGCCCCGGCGACGTTCACCGTAAAGTAGCGGTTAAAATCGGAGTAGCCGCTGTCTTCGGTATCGACCGCGAAGGAGAGGACGCCTGCCCCGGTGTTCTTAATGGTTACCGTACCGGAAATGTTGGCAGGAGAATACCCTTCCAGCGGATTGCCAAGATTGATTTCCGTTGGAGTTACGTCCGCACTGAATGTCGTATCTGCATAGGCAGGAATTTCCATATTCGTGGAGCCTGTTACCAGGTGGTTATCAGATTTGGCGTAGTAGCGCAGATATAGAATCTTCGCATTTTCCGGATTATCCCCCAGAGAAATTGTGGTGGTTGTCGTCGTATTTCCGTCCCGGAAATGGAATTTGCGTTATCAAAATCCGCCTCCAACGGAGCGGAATCTCCCTTGTCTTTTACAATGTAGCGCAGCGTTCCGTCAACTGTCGGCGTAAAAGTCAGAGAAAGGTTCTGCGATCCGCTTCTTGACGCCTCAAAAGAAACGGTGCCCTCGGACGGTGTCGGATTATCTGAAACGGTAAACGTAAAGGGAAGCGACGTATTCAGAATCTGTTCGGAATCAGCGGAAGCAGTCAGCGTGATGCTTGCTTTATGGGTTCCTTTCTCCAAACCAGTATTCGGCTGAACCGTCAGGGTCACGCTGCTGTCTACTGCCAGTTCGGTAGAACTCAGGGAGGCTGCATAGCCTTCCGCACTGCCTAACGCAAGTGTAAGAGCAGCATTTCCGGTATTCTTTATTGTGATTGTCTTCGCGGCGGGAGCTTCCGTGTACCCGGTTGCCGCTTCGCCGAAGCTTGGATCGTACGGATCGATCTGGATACCGTAATTCTTGACTTCGCTGCCGCTGGATTTTGCCGGAAGTTCAAGAATCGACATCGCATAATACTCTTCTTCCCCGGCATCCTGATACACCAGGTATATGTTCTTTGAATCGGACTCGGACTGCCCAGAGATGGTAATTCCGTTATCCGCGTTGCCGGTGCATTCTTTTGATGTTCCGTTGGCAATCACTTCATCCTGTGACGGCGCAGCGTCCTCACTGTCTGCAACAAGATAGTAGACCGTTCCGCCGTTTTCCGGCGTCACCGTCAGTTCTATCGTGTCCGTTTGCGATTCGGACCACTTGGCACCATAGGATACCGTGCCAGCGGTGTCACTGGCCTGATGTCCAGTGCCGCAAACGGCATGAGACTGAACAGCAGACAAGCCGCTAGCAGAATTGAGAAAAACTTCCTTCCAATTTTCATAGTTTGCTGAGACTCCTTTTTTTCAAATCCTGTGAATGACTTCCTGTTTACGGGCATATAAGCCCCTGTGCGCAAAACCGCCCTGGTTATTCCAGAACTTCGATCCTATGCGCAGAAATAATCTTGTAGATTATATAGTCCCAGTTCGGAAATTGCAATCTCAAAAATGATGTTTATGTACCAAATGGTCATTTTCGTCATTTTGCTACTTATAAGCCGTTTTTATTTGTCTATTTCTGTTATTTCCCTAACAAGCTGTACTTTGCATCCTTTTTCCTGACAGAAAATTCCTCGGAAAAAACGATGAAAATCGCATTTTTTGCTGTTTCCAGGCATTTGAACGTGAATGCGAAAGCTATAAAAAACGCCCTGTGCGGCTCTCCCGGCAGTTCTTAATTTCTTCTTTCGTGCCGGCCGCAACAATGGTCCCTCCCTCGTTTCCTCCGCCCGGTCCCATATCGATGATATAGTCCGCGTTTTGAATGACGTCCGTATCGTGCTCTATTACGATCACTGTCGCTCCCTTATCGATAAGATGCTGAAATACCCGCAGAAGAGCCGCAACATCGTCCGGATGCAGCCCAATCGTCGGCTCGTCGAAAACAAACAGTACGCTGTCCTGTCCTCTGCGCATTTCGCTTGCAAGCTTCAGCCGCTGCGCTTCGCCCCCCGAAAGATGAGGTGTCGGCTCAGAGAGCGTCAGATAGCCAAGCCCGAGATCCATGAGGATCTGCAGCCGGCTCCTTACGGCAGGCAGACCGGAACAGGCTTTCTGTGCCTCCTCCACACTCATCGCCATTATTTCAGGAAGGGAGTAGCGGTTCCCCTCCCCGTTCCTCCATAAAATACGGTTAGCCCGGGTACTGTAGCGGGACCCCCGGCAGTCCGGGCAGGTAATTTCCACATCCGGTAGGAACTGCACGTCAAGGCTGACGGTGCCTGTACCGTCGCACCCGGGACAGCGGAGGGACCCGGTGTTGTAGGAAAAATCACCCGCTTTCAAGCCGCATTTTTTTGCCTCCTCCGTCCGTGCAAAGTTCTTTCGCAGTTCATCGTGCACGTTCGCGTACGTGGCGACCGTCGATCGGACATTAATTCCAATCGGCGTTGCATCGATCAGTTTATCCTGAGCAATCCCGTCAGGGTCTGCGGAAATGACATGATCCGGCAGCGGCTTTCCCGCTATGGATGCTTCCAGTGCCGGGATCAGGCACTCGAGAACCAGCGTTGTCTTTCCCGAACCGGAAACGCCGGTTACGACGGTCAGGCGCTTTTTCGGAAAGGAAACTTTCAGCGGCTGAACCGTGTACATCGCTCGTGTTTCCAGCAGGATCCGCCCGCAGGAAAAAACTTCCTCCGTAGTGCAGGGCTTTCGTACGCGGACGGTTTTTCTGCCGGACAGATATGCGCCTATGCGGGACAACGGGTTTTTTTCCGTTTCGGCCACGGTTCCCCGGCTCAGGACCTTACCGCCGGATGCACCGGCTCCCGGGCCCATTTCAATGAGCCAGTCGGCCTTTTTGAGTATCTGTGTATCGTGATCCACGAGGACAACCGTATTGCCATCGGAAACCAGATCGTCCATCACGCCGGCGAGTCCTTCCAGATTCGCAGGATGCAGGCCGATAGAAGGCTCATCGAGAACATAGAGAACGCCGGTCGTCCGGCTGCGCACGGCACGGGCAAGCTGCATTCGCTGCCGTTCGCCGGTAGACAGCGTGGAAGAGGCGCGATCCAGGGACAGATATCCCAGTCCCAAGTCCAGGAGTCTTCTGGCTGCGGACTGAAAGGAATCACAGAGACTGTCCGCCATCGGCCTCATTTCCCCTGGCAGGCTTTTCGGAATTTCGTCCACCCAGCGGGAAAGTTCCGTAAGCGGCATCCTGCAGGCGCTGTCCAGGGAAATCCCCTGCAGAAGAGGCGCTCTTGCTTCCGGGGAAAGTCTTGTTCCTCCACAATCCGGGCAGACACGCTCTTTCAGAAACCGCGCAACCCGTTTCATTCCCTTCTCGTCCCGGACGTGGGAAAGGGCGTTCTCCACGGTATACTTCGCATTGAAATACGTAAAGTCCATATCTCCGGCGGCTCCGGTGGTCTTGTTCTGGTACACAATGTTCTTTTTTACGGCGGGACCGTGGAAAACAATGTCCCGTTCCTTTTCCGTGAGGTTCCGAAACGGCACGTCCGTCCGCACACCCATTTCCCGGGCAATGTCCTTCATCAGAGACCACATCAGTGTCTGCCAGGGGAGAACGGCGCCTTCGTCTATCGTAAGGCCTTCGTCGGGAACGAGTGTGGATTCATCCACCGTCCGCACCATTCCCGTACCGCCGCAGGTCTTGCACGCTCCAGTACTGTTGAACGCCAGATCCTCCGCGCCTGGGCCATAAAAATGTTCCCCGCACTCGGGGCAGACAAGCTCTTTCATCCGGGAAACATTTACGGAAGGTGCCAAATAATGTCCGTTCGGGCAGCGGTGACTGCCGAGGCGGGAATACATCAAACGCAATATGTTGAGAAGCTCCGTTGCGGTACCGAACGTGCTGCGGATGCCCGGTACGCCGGGGCGCTGGCGCAGGGCGATGGCTGCGGGAATATAGCGCACTTCCTCCACTTCCGCCTTTTCCGCCTGTGTCATTCTCCGGCGCGTATAGGCGGACAGAGCTTCCAGATATCTTCGGGAGCCTTCGGAATACAGAACACCTATCGCCAGCGAGGATTTTCCGGAACCGGAAACACCGGCAATGGCGGTTACCTTTTCCAGGGGGATCTCCACGTCAATGCTTTTCAGATTATGAACCCTCGCGCCGCGAACCTGAATATGCGTAGGCTGCTCCGCTCTTTTTTCCGCAGTTTCTTTCCTATCCTTCATCGCCGCAGTCCTTTCCCATCCCGTTTCCATGCGTCAGGATCCATCGGATTCCCCTTGCAGTTCTCTTTTCGCTGTCCTTGTAATGATTTCCGGGATTAAGCTCCATAAACGTTTCGATGCCCTGCTTTCGGAACATTTCGACAATCGCCTCCGTATTTTCCTCTACGCATTTCAAACGCCTGTTCCGTGTATTTTTTTCCTTGGCACCGATGGAAAAATAAAGGCAGCTCGGTTTGCGGGAGAGCGAATGCGAGGCAAGGTAAGGCAAAAGCTCCGGGTACCATAAAGAGCCGGACACGCTTGCCGCTCGGTCGAAAATATCTGAATGGTACAGGGAATAGACGGCAAACAAGCCGGCAAGGGAGTAGCCGGCAATCGCCGCATAGAGGCCTTTCCCTCCCAGCTGCTGCCGGGCAGCGGGAAGCAGCGTCTCCTTCATCCACGCCCCATATTCTTCCGCTTTCCCGCCGCAAGGCGTACCGTCGGAAAACAGCGGCGGGCAGTACCAGGGCGTCATATCGTCCTCCCAATTCAAGCCGTTCACGACAATCAGCGAATGCTCCGGACACGGTGCGGCATGAAGCTCGCAAAAGATTTTTTCGCCTTCGTCCGCAAAACTGTTAAGATATATTTCCGGGCATCCGGGAGTTCCCGGAAATATCCGCACTTTTTTCCCATCCAATTCAAATGTCATGCTTTTCATTGCTTTCTTCCTTTATTAAAAGGGATTTTGATTGGCGCTCCGCGCTGCCCGGCTGCTGCCCCCGCACAGGCCTTCCCGTTTCCGCCGATGCTCCAGGTACCTGGGCTTTTCCGCGAATCTAAATTACCCGGCGCAGTACCGCGCTGATATCTTCGTGGAACACAAGATCGGCCATGCCTTCCATGTGTGTTTTTCCGCGATTGATAATAATAAGATACGGGCCATGGTACTGGTGCGCCAGCTGCGCCGCCGATCCCACGGCAAGAGAGGTTCCGCCGATGATGAGGCAGTCTGCGTTCCGGACAAGAGCCAGGGATTGGCTGTATGCTTTCTGCGGCAGGTACTCCCCATACAGGACGACATCCGGACGAACCATTTTTCCGCATTTTGCGCAGCGTGGAACCGGCTCCCTGCTTTCAAAAACAAAGTCCGGACCATAGGCAGTACGGCAGGATACGCAGTGGTTGCTCCAGATCGTTCCATGGATTTCCTGCACATTGCGGCTGCCGGCCTTCTGATGCAGGCCGTCAATGTTCTGCGTTATAATGCCGTCCAGTTTTCCCTACACTTCCATGGCGGCAAGGCAGCGGTGTGCATCGTTCGGTTCCGCTTTTCGGGCATCCAGGTTCTTCCTATAGTAGGCGAAGAACGCTTCCGGATCCTTTTGCAGGCACTCCCGGCCGAGGTAATACTCCGGGGAGCGTCCGTGCTTTCGGGTATTTTTTCTGCTGTAAAGGCCGTCCCTGCTGCGGAAATCCGGGATTCCGCTTTCCGTGGAAACGCCGGCACCGCCCAAAAAGACCGCGTGTTTCGCTGAGCGGAGGATTGTGCGCAGAGCCTCGGTCTTTTCCTCCCCTTCAAGCTGACGGAAATACTGCTTTTTTTCCCGCTCCGAATGAAATTTGGTCATAACTGCCTTCCCTTTCCGTAAGCCGCAGCAAAAGGTTTCCCGCTGGCAGAACCGCATCCGCAGTCCGTCGATCGCAGCGCTAGCGGTTCGCCGCGATAAATTCACCGATTGCCCTTGCGTCTTCCGCGCCTCTGCGGTACAGATTCTCCATAGCCTGCCGGTTTCGTCTGAGTGTTCCTAAGCCCTGTATGGACTCGGGTGCCAGAATGAGAACCCGTCCTTCCTTTTCCAGCCTTTTCGCGAAATCCAGCTCCGCATTGTATACGGATGCCCGCCGCCGTATGGCACGGGCTGCCTTCGGGTATCCGGGCGCCGTCTTCAAAATCGCGCGCAGATCGCGAATCCATTTCCGGTATTCGCCTTTCGGCCTTGTCAGGACCAGAATAATCTTATCGCATCCGTCATCGAATGCCTTCTGAAGCGGTATCGGGTCCGCCATGCCCCCGTCGTAATAATGTCTTGTTCCAATCTGGTAGGGTTGATTATATGGCGGAAGCGAGCAGGAGGCTTTGATGACGTCGTAGCTGTCCCGCCGGATATCCCGGTTCGTAAAATAGTGCGGTTCGCCCGTTTCCGCGTCCATAGCCGCAACGGTAAACCAGATTCCGGAATGTTCCACCGCGTCATAATGCAGTGGATAATCGCCGTCCGATCGGATCATTTCCCCGAAGATATAGTCCATATTGATAAAAGAACCCGTTTTTCTGTAATGCTCGAAGCTCATGCATTCGGGACGCGCCGTGTAGTCCAGGTAGAATTCGCGGGCATAGCCTTTTTGTCCGGCAAGGTAGGTCAAAAGATTTGCCGCTCCCGCCGAAATTCCATAGCAGCTGTCAAAGCGGATTTTTTCCGCAAGACAGGTGTCAATAACGCCTGCGCCGTAAATATCCCGCAGTCCTCCGCCGATATCCATAAATCCAAGCATCTGGATTCCCCCTGTTTTTATTCGGTTCTGCTACTTTTCCTTATTGTGCCTTCCCTGGAAGTTCCCAGCAGTTCCTACCGTCCGTCCGCAAGCCGGGCGAACGCCACTTTCTGGACTTTCATGGCACCGACCGGGCAGAATTCCTGGCAGCAGAAGCACCGAATGCACGCGCTTCGGTCAATTCGGGGCTGCTTTCGGTTCTCTTCCCCCGCCATCGTGATGGCACGGGCAGGGCAGAGCTCCGCGCAGCGGCCGCATCCGATGCATTCTGCGGGATCCACGCTCGGACGCGTGGTATAGATTCTCCGCAGGAGTCTCTCCGCGGCTTTTCCGAAAGGTCCGCGCCGAAAAAGAACGGATTTTTCGCGAGTACACTTTTGAAAGTCCGGAAGGCGCAGCGCTTTGATACGCTCCGGATCCGGCACAATCTCGACTTCCGTTCGATTTCCGGGGCCAAGTCCTCTCTTATACGCCTCCATCTGAACCGGAAGATCCGGCAGCGAATAGCCAATCAGGTCGCCGGCAACGACATCCAGGGCATAGGGGTCCGGCGAATCCAGTATCGCACCCATCTTCCTCGGCGTCCCCTGCGACGGGCCGTTTCCTTCCATGCAGACAACCGCGTCCGCAAGATTCAGTACGGGACAGAAATACTCATTCAAATCAATAAGCATATTGGCAAACCGCGCCGTTTCGGGAAAACGCAGATGATACTGCGGCTTTGTCAGTCCGGGAATGATTCCGAAGAGATTTTTCGTCGCGCAGGTCATTTTCATGCTGGCATGCGTTTTCAGCTTGCAGAGGTTAACGAGAATATCGGCTTCGTCTAGCCAGGCCGTATATTGGAACTTTTGCAGGCTGACGGCATCGGGGTATTCGACGTTGCGGACTTCAGTATTGAAATTAAGACTTACTTTCCCGCGGGTTTCCGGATCTGCTTCAAGCTCTGCAGCCAGCTCGGCAAGGCCGCAGGCGTCATAAATGTGCTTCAGGTGCCCGGCTGTAAATGCCCCGCCCGGGCTGTCCCCAAGGATTATTTTCTCCGCACCGGCGGAAAGAAGTTCGCGCGTAACTTCCCGCACGATGGACGGATGGACTGTCGCGGCTTCCTCCGGCGCGTGCGCCCCGACAAGGTTCAGTTTTACCGCGACGATTTTCGCGCCCCGGAGAAAGGTCTGCCAGCCCCCCAGAAGGGAAACTGATTCCGCTATAGCTTTCCTGACTTCTTTTTCCTCATAGCTGCCGCAGGCAGCGACCGCTACACGGCGGTCCGAACGTTTGCTCTCTGCCATCTGCGATTCCGCTCCTTCCGCAAGGCGGCTTCCGTTTCTGGCGTGAAGCCGGAAGTTTCCTCGGGTGCTTCCGGCATCATGCTGAGAATATTATATCGTATATTCGATCGAAAGCAGCAAGGCGGAGAAAAAAACTGCGAGTTCATCCCTCCATGCGAAGTATAGGAAGGAAAGAACTCGCCGATTTTCATTCCGGAGTGGTTTTCGCCGCTGCGCCGCCGTGCAGGATCAAAAGATTGTGCTACGTCTCCTCGAGCGACTTCTTTTTTCCGGAAGCAAGCTGTATGAAAGCGTCTGCTTTTTCGTATTCCGGTGCCGTTAGCAGGCTTACCGCGACGTAGACGGCAGCGGAAATCCCCATTCCCATTCCGACCTGAAGAGCCGACTGCTGTTCCCAGAAGGACGGCAGGGAAACGCCGAGAGCAATCAGAAGATTGTATAGGCAGAAGGCGAGCCCGCAGAGCATAGAGGCAAAAGCACCCTTCGAATTGCCGCGCCGCCAGAAGAAGCCAAGAATCATAGGCACGAAGGCCCCGGTTGTTATGACATCGGAGGCAATCCACGAGACTTCCAGTATGGATGGAATTCTAATGGCAATAAGGAGCGCTACAACAGTGACGGCAAGCGTCGCAAGGCCCGAAGTACGAAGCTTTTTCTCTTCCGTTCCCTTTCCCAGATTAAGATCCAGAACCAGTTCCATCGCGGCAGTATTGATCAGGGAATCCATTGTAGACATGATTGCAGCAGAGATTCCGACAAACACAATGGCGGAAAGAACGGGTGAAAGGTAGTCCGTTGTGATGCTGCTGATAATTCCCCCAGCGGGCGCGCCTTCCGGGTAAAGGACGAGTCCCGCCATGCCGGTCAGAACAACGATAAGGTAGAGCGGAATGTAAACGAAGAAGCTCATTGTCGTCATTTTTCGGGCTTCCTTCGCATCCTTTGCCGCGCTGATCCGCTGCCAGACGTTTGCCTGTATGCACCAGGAGCATCCAAACGTAATCACATACGCCATGTATTTCTGCGCACCGCTTCCCATATCCATATAGCCGTGCAGGTCTTCCGCGGCTGCAGCTGTTTCAATTCCCTTTATTCCTCCGCAGAAATACATGCCCGCTATGAAAACAACAACAGCGGAGACAGTGAGAAGGACAAACTGAATGATATCCGTCAGCACAACGGCCCGGAATCCTCCGAACATGGAATAAATAAGCACAATTGCCGTGCCTATCAGGATAGCCGGCACATAGGAAAGATGCAGGCAGGAGCCGAAAAAGTCCCCGATTCCCACCATCTGGGAGGCTGCGTTGAACGTCATGAAGATAAGGATCATGACGGAAAGCAGCTTTGCCACCGGTTCCGAGTAGCGTGCCTGCATCATTTCTCCCTGCGTAAGGTAGCCGACGCGCCGTATTTTACCCGCACCGAGCATCATTAGAAATGTTGCAATCAGAACCGGTACGCCATAGTAGAAAAAAGCTCCCATTCCGTCAGTATACGCAAGATCCGCGGTGGAAATGGCGGAGCCGGCTCCCCACCAGGAAGCGACAAAGGTTATGGAAAGCGCCCAGAACGGCAGTGTCCGTCCCGCGAAGAAATAATCCAGAACGGTAGTATTCTTTTTCTCGCGCGTTACGGCAAACAGCAGTACAGCAAAGTAAATTGCCATTCCGATAATGGATAGCACAACAGTCTGATTCATAAAAGTCCTCTCCGCACAAACGTTTTACTTCTCCCTCCTCTCGAAGGGAGGGGAATTATTTCCCGTACCCTGGTTCAGTATAATTCTCTTTCCGTTTCACTGACAATCCGGTTTATCCGCAATGCGTCCGATCGCTGCACACCTCGAGGGAACTGGTAGGCAGGATAACCGAAGCCTGCAAGACAGCTGATGTGGTGGTCCTCCGGTATCTGGAGAAACGCCCGGGCACGCGGACAGGTCTGCAGCGCCGACCACGGTGTGGAAACGTAGATAAAGCCCAAGTCATTGCACATCATTTCCAATTCCGCGTACGCAAGTGAAATCGCTGTGTCAAAAACCCATTCCCCCTTCCCGATGGAGGCATGTACGGCCAGCAGATGCGGCGCCCCGCGATTAAATCGCGCATTACAGGCGATGCTTCGCCCCGAATCGCCGCGCTGCTCGTTTCTGCGCTGCGCCTTTCCTACGACTATTTCCGATGAAGATAATCCACCGCACCGACCGGGCAGTGCTCCGTGCAGTCTCCGCACTCGTCGCAGCGGCAGCGGTCAATTACGTAATTTCCGTCTATTTCCTTAATGGCAGAAAAGCTGCAGCCTCTCTGGCAGGTACCGCATCGGATGCATTTCTCCGTATCAATCCGAAGCCCCTTGTATTTTTCCTGCGCTCCGTTGTAGGAAAAATATTTCCGCTCAAGCTTATGGTCCCGGCTGATTTTTTCAAAATCGTAATCAAAGATATCTCCTCTTGCGGAGGTAATGCAGAAAACGACCATCGCCGGATATTTTTCCTGATCCTTGATGCAGAAGTCAAATATTGGATTGTGCTTCGCCTTGATGTCTTCCATCGGAACTTCCTTCACGTCGCCCGTCATCCGTATCGCATATCCTTTTTCAAAGATAGGGAAGCCGTTTTCGTCGTGCTGAATCTGCGTGCTTGCACACAGCCCATTGACCGCTACTTTTCCCGTTGCTTTCAACTGCCGGTAGAAATCCTTTGTGTACATGGTCATGAAGTAAATTCCATCATCGTCAAACGCCCGCAAATGTGCGATTCTGTTTTCCGGCTCTCCCTTCTCATTTACCGTTGCAAAGCTCAGACTGCCGATACGGTCAAACGCTTCGTAGATTTCCTGAATTGTCATGGTATGCTCCTATCGCCTTCCCAGTGGATTCTTCTGTGCACGCTTCGAAGAATTTCATCGTGGCTCTTAGTTGTAATGATTTTTATTACATATTATAGATTGATTATAGCGCCTTTCGTATAAGATGTCAATATTCTTATTACTTCAATGGGGAAAGGAAATCATGCCCTGCTCCGTACCGGTGAGGACTTCCCGCAGCTTCCCGTGCAAAAAATCCGGGCGCAGGAGGAGCCTGCGCCCGGATGCTGAAAATTTGCTGTTAGAAAAGGCCTGTCTTAGTAGGGCCAATCAAAAATAGCATTCGACCAGAACCAAAGTGCGAACCTCAATTTAAGCCATTCCATAACGTACCTCCTAGCTTTTTCATAATCCATATGTACTTCTTCACTTCTGCGTCCAACAGTTGAACTGTCTTTATTTTATCTGTTTTTCCAAATCCGCGTCAACGTAATAATACACAACATTATTCAAAAAAATGCAATTCTTTTGTAGAAACCATCTGAAAATGTGCATAATAATTTGATATTTTGAAATGTTATGCAATTTTTTTAACAGAATCACTTCCATTTCAGTGCTGCGGGAGGGGCACTCTTCGTGCCGTCCTTATTGAAGGCGGGAAGGGAACAGCGTATGGAGTTATTTCAGATACACGACCAGTTCGATTTCACATAATATGCCGAGCGGCAGGGTCTTCACCGCTACGCAGGTGCGTGCCGGCTTCGAAACGATATACTTTTCATAAACGCCGTTGAACGCCTTAAAGTCGTTCATATCCGCAAGATAGCAGGTTGCCTTTACAACTTTGGTAAAATCGGTACCCGCAGCTTCAAGTATCGCCTGCAGATTGCGGCAGGTCTGATCCGCCTGTTCCTCAACCGTCTTTCCATGTACACTTCCATCTTCCGGGTTCAGTCCTCCCTGTCCGGATGTAAAAAGAAAGTCTCCGGCGATATAGCCCTGAGAGTAGGGACCTATCGCTGCCGGGGCCTTATCCGTATGGATAATTTTCATTGCCATAACCGATTCCTCCTATTCATATGCTTTAGCCTTCGAGCAAGCTTTTTTCCATGCGGAATTACTCGAACCGAAGCGTAAGCGACGGAAAGCCGTCGACGCTTAAAGTATACACATCGTCGGCCTGCGCAGGATCCGCCGCAAGGAACGCACCCGAAAGGACAATCTCGCCCTTCTTCAGACCAATTCCGTATTCCGCCAGTTTGTTGACCAGCCAGGTCATGGAATTAACAGGATTCCCAAGCACTTCCGCCCCTGCGCCGGTTCCGTACAGACGCCCGTTTTTTTCGATTACCATCCCGATATTTCTCAGATTTATATCCTGCACAGTTTTTGGACTGCTTCCGATCAGAAACTTGGACGCTCCGGCGTCATCGCTGATTGTGTCCCGAACCGTTACGGTCCAGCTTTGGAATCTGGCATCGCAGATCTCGAAGCAGGGCACAACGTATTGCGCTGCTTCCAGAATATCTGCCGGAGTAACCGGACCCGTCAGATCTCTTCCCATGAGAAATGCAATTTCGCCTTCCACGATCGGGATATTCATATCGCTTCGCCGGCATGGTTCCCCTTCCAGAAGCATCCCGGAATTCAGAAGATATCCATAGTCCGGAGTATCCACATTCAAAAGCTTCATCATACCGAGACTTGTAATCCCGATCTTATGTCCTACCACTTGCTTTCCTTCTGCAAGGCGCATCTTCAGGCCTGCGCTCTGTATAGCGTACGCGTCGTCCTGCGTCATCTCGGGATACGCTTCCGTGAGAAGCGGGATATAGGAAGTTTCCTTTTCCGCTTCATACAGGCGCTGTGCAATGATTTCCTGCTCTGCGCTGCTCAGTTTATATTCCGGCGTTCTCATCATTCATTCTTCCTTATCACGGTTTGCCCCCACACTTTTCGATAATTTCCTTTTTAAGCGCAAGCCGTTTTCTTTCTTCCTAAAGATTTTTCATGAAGAACTACTTATTCTTCTCTTTTAGTATCTTATGAAAAATCTATATTGCCTGCAATCTTAAAATTGTATGCAATACATTTTTTATTCAGAGCCCGACGAAAAACCCGTATGAGTCTTTGTCACTTCCTCTTGTCTCATTCCCGCAAGGTCTCAAGGAATACGGTGTTTCGGATAAAGAGCCTTGCCAATCCAAAATAACGGGTTCCGGATTCCGACGCCTTTTCAAGATCGGTTCGGTTTCTGAGTCCTCCGGTCAGGATAACGTCGGCATTGATTTTTACCTGCAGCATACCGCAAGGGGCAGATAGTAGGCGTGAGTCACCGCGTTATGTGCATTCCAATGGTTTTCTTTAATTTCGCCGGATAGTTTCCCCGCTTGCGCGGGAAAGACAGTACATGGATAAAGACGGAAAGTGCCGGAAAGGGATCACCCCCGCTTGCGCGGGAAAGACTTCTATTGGCATTTCTTCGGGATGCTTCTCGTAGGATCAGTAAGAGTAAAATTGTTGCGGAGTTTTTAATAAGTAAGTAAATAAATAGATGGCACCCGGGACCCGGAAAAATAGAAATAGAGATCAACTCCAATTAAAATAAAACATCAGAACTCAAAATAAAAGGAGAGATCTCTATGGACATCGTTTTAGCACAGGCAATGGAGCAGATAAAGGACATTCTGGCAGATATGGGGAGCAAATGGGCGGCAGCAGTCCAATTTATGTACAGCAATGAAGGGGCTGTCTGTCTCGGAGCGCTGAGTGAAACACTCCTGGAGGAGAGCAAGGAAGAGATCCTGAAGGTTCTGCAGACAGGGCTGGAAGCAAGCAACAGGAAACTGAGGAACAGCAAAAGGGTGCGAAAAGAGTTGGGACTGCAGCTCAAACAGAAAGACCGTCTGCGCAGCGTGTATTTGCCCGTTGGACAGCTGAACTGCAAAAGAGATTATTACCTGGATAAGAGGGCGGGAAATTACGTATATCCCCTGGACATTGCCTTCGGAATGGAGAAATATGTTCGAGTCGAT
>Ga0256404_1001709_pt1 | contig 51595 bp, 52 predicted proteins | sample RumenRJG_01DNA_FD_185990 | JGI IMG/M metagenome (GOLD analysis project Ga0256404, IMG submission 185990) | Bovine rumen microbial communities from Lethbridge, Alberta, Canada - RJG_01 | ecosystem: Host-associated > Mammals > Digestive system > Stomach > Rumen | place: Canada: Alberta | collected...
TAGAACTGATAGCCGAAGACGATGGCAAGGAAGATGAGCGTCTGTGGCAGGAACTTGCCGATAATAGCTACCAGGATGTTGTTGTCAGCCTGCGCCAGCCACTCTTTTGACACGCCGAACTTCAGCTCTGTACCTATGGAGTAGGCTGAAATCAGGAAGATGAAGAGCATGATAATGCCCGGCACCATCATCGTCGTCAGGTAGATATTGTAATTGGTCCACGGGTTGGCTATCTGGTGCAGGTCTATCTTGATGGGCATGAGGAGCGTGGCTATCTGCTGGTCGGTCAAGCCCTTTGCCCTCAGTATGCCCTGCCCTACGCCAGCTGAGCCCAGCGTGGAAATGGTCTTCAGGTCCTTCATGACCAACGAACCGGCTGCCAGCGTCGTGTTGGAATAATAATAGGAAATCTTAGGCTGACGGCTGGCCAGCAGCTTGTCAGTCGTTCCTTTCGGAATATAGAGGAAACCGTAAATTTCATTACGTTGAATGGCCTTGCGTGCCTCAGAGAAGCTGGAGTAGTGGCCTACGACGTGCGACATCTGGAAACCGTCAAGCTTCTGTTCCAGCGAACGAGTGGTTGACGTGTTGTCCAAATCAACGATACCAATGGGCATATCGATGGGCTGGCCCTCATCCAACATGCTGGTGAAGAAGAATATCACCAGTATTGGGAACAGCACCATCGCGAACCGGTAAATGTGATTTCGACGCAGAATCAGCAGCTCGCGCAGCGTAATGTGGTATAACTCTCGAAGAATTTTCATTTACTTGATAATCAAGGACATTCCAGGACGCAAACCGTCGAACTTCTCAACGGGACGAGCCTTTACCTCGAAGGTCTTCAAGTCATACTGACCGTTGGCCTTCGTGGCCTTCCAAACGGCAAACGAGCCCTGATCCTTCATGTAATACACCTTCATCTGAATGTCTTTGTTGAACGCTGGTACGAAAGCCGTAAAGGTAGAACCGACCGCCAGACCGTTCAGCTGGTCCTCGCGTACATTGAACGTTCCCCACATGTCGCTCATCACAGAGATGGTCATGATGGGAGAACCTGTGCCAACAAGCTCGCCAACCTTGGGATAGACGCTGCTCACCTCGCCGTCCATCTGGGCTATCTGAACCGTCTCATGGATGTAGGAGTTGACCTCCTGCACAGCACCGCGGGCTCGGTTCACCTGTGCCTGAGCAGCCAGCTTGTCTTCACGACGGGCACCATTCACAGCCAGGTCGTACTGACTCTTGGCAGCTTTCTCCTGTGCCTCCATCGCCTTGTACTGGGCATAGACCTCATCACGTTTCTGGGCACTGATGACACCCTCGTCGAAGAGACGCTGAATGCGGTCGTACGACTTCTTGGCAATCTCCAGGCCGGCCTGTGCCTGCTGCCACAACTGGTAAGCACCCTGTATCTGCTCCTGACGGGCACCGTTCTGGGCCTTCAGCTCGAGGGCGGCAGCAGCACTCTCGGCACCCTGTGCCTGCGTCATCTTGGCACGAACCTCAGGGGCATCGAGAATGGCGAGCGTATCGCCAGCCTTCACGAAGTCGCCTTCCTTCACGCGAAGTTCGAGGATACGTCCAGGAACCTTACTTGATACGCGGTATTCGGTAACTTCCACCTGCCCCTGAATGAGCTCCGGATCACGGTCGAGAGCGAAATATCCAATAAGGGCAACGATAATCACTACTGTTGCAAAGCCAAGGATGGCAAACAGAATATTGTTATGTTGAGTTTTTTCTTGTGACATAATTCTTTCTTTGTTTTTATATGGGTCTTATGGGTCTTATAGGGCTTATACGGCATATAGGGCTTATGGGACTAATGTTCCTGTAGCCTTCTGCAGGTTCACCTGACTGAGCTTGAGGTCTATCTCGGAGTCTATCTTCTGCGACTGTGCCTGCAGCCAGGCTGTCTGGGCCTCCATCACGGTCGTGCTCTGTATCACGCCTTCCTGAAAACCGAGGTTTGCCATTCGCAGGTTCTCGTCGGCACGCTCAATGTTGGTACGCGCCATCTCCAGTTTCTTGAAGGCTTCGTTCACGCGGAACTGGCTCTGGTTAATCTGCAGCTCCATCTTCTCACGGGCATCAGCCATTTCGAGGTTGGCAATGGCGGTTGCACCCTTAGAGGCACGCACCTTGTAGGCCACATCGCCCCAGTTCCAGATGGGAATCCTAACGAGCACCCCCACGTTCCACATGCCGCCGAACTTCTTCTCGAAACCGTTGAACACGCTCGGATTAGTAATGGTATAGCCTCCGACAAGTGCCACCTGCGGAAGATTGCCTGCCTTCAGCAGATTGGTGGCCTGACGACTCAGGTCAACAGTATTCTGCAGCATGCGCATTTCCGGACGATTGGCAATGCCGGCAGCCACATCCACAGGCTGAACAGTAGTGTCAACCACCAGGTTCTCCTGCGTCTCTTCGGGCAACAGAATCTGCTCATCAAGAGGCAGACCACACAGCTGGCAAAGCAGCATCTTCGACAGCACCAGGCCGTCATTCACCTGTGTCACCTGCATTTCGGCCTCGTTCACCTTCACCTTGACGCTCAGTCCCTCGCTACGGGTAGCCACGCCCTCGTCAATCATCTTGCTGACGTCGGTGTCCAGCTTCTTCACCAGTTCAAGGTAGGCTTCGGCCAGCTTCTTCTTATGCCGGAGCGACACCACTTGCCAGTAAGCCTGATCGACGGTGTAGATGGTTGACTGCAGCTGCAAGTCGGACTGGTTACGCATCAGGTCCTCGCCAATGTCGGCCATCTTGTTCAGGGCAATGATGCCTCCGCCCATGAAGATGGGTTGCGTCAACATGACCGAACCGGCCCAAATGTTACGGGTGTCGGTGCGGAAAGCATCGGCAATTTCCTGTCCTAACGCGTTGCCACTGGCACTAATGTCTTGCATTGCGGGCTGCGTCAGCTGTGAGAGGGCCTCTGGCGAAAGGCCCAACTGGCCAAGAGTTGCAAGCGTCTGAGGAGGCAGAGAACCTATCATATTCCCCATCTCGTTTCCCAGGCCTGACGCAATCGAAGTGCCCAGATTGGGCAACATGCCCTTTATGCCGTCACTCAGGACCGACACCTCACGGGTGGTATGCACATAACTACCTACTGCGCTGACGTGGGGCAGGTATTTCGTGCGTGCCGAATGACGCAGGTTGGCTGCAACATCTTGTTTGACGTTCGACACCTGCAGCTGCTTATTATTACGCAATGCCAATGCCCGACAACTGTCGAGATTGAGCATGCGTTGGGCAGTGGCTGGTACCAGCGAGCCAAACAACATGACTAAAATACCTAAGGTTTTGTTCATATTTGCGTGTTTTTATTCTTTCTTAATTAAAGGTGAAGTTGCGCGAGCCTATCATGTTGCCGTCGGCAAAGATGCTGACATTATAGCTGCCTGCACCCAGATATTCTGCCACATTCCAGTACATCGTGACCGGTGTTTCCTCACCTGTATATTCAATCACCTTCTTAATAGAGTACTCAATGGTACGATTCTCATAGGTAATAGTGCCGCCACCGTTCAGCGCCTCACCTGTCGGAGTGGTGATACGCACATAGACGGTACGCTGGCCGTTCTCTGCCGTCACGTTACGGGCTATATTGAAGGAGATGGCAATGTTCTTGCAGTCCTTCATCTTCTTGGCCGACTTGCCGTTCTTCTTCAGCGGGGTCATGGTGATGGCATGGGCATCGAGCTGCGCAGCCATTGCCACACGTTCTGAAAGCGTTTCGCGCTCGGTACTCAGGTCTTCTATGGTGCGCGAGGCCTCATCCATTTCACCTTGCATGCGAGTATTTTCGGCTATCAGCTCCTGATTCTGGCGGTTCAGCGAGTCTATCTGCATCACGTAGTCACGCAACACAGCACGCACGGTAGCCAGTTCACGCTTCAGACGGGCTATCTCCTTAGCGTCATCGTCCTTCACCTGCTTCAGCTCGGCCAGCAACTCCTGAGTACGCATCTGCTCCTTCGTCAGCTGGGCAAGAATGGAGTCGTTGTTGATCTGCGTCATCATCTCGCTGTACTGCAAGGCGAAACGCTCGTATTCGTTCTCCATCTCCTGCTTGTCGAGGGCTGCCAGTTCCTGCATGGCCTCATTAGCCTCACGCTCCTTAAAGAAACTATACCCCAAGAAACCGATGCCTGCCAAAAGCACAAGTATCAGGAGAACAAGAGGAATCCAAATATATTTTTTCATCTTCTTCACTTATTTTAGCTGCAAAGATAGTTCTTTCTAACGAAACGACAAAGAATTTCCCTTCCAGAAACGATTAACACGCTTAATTTTTAAGAGATTTACCGATAATTTGAACAATTTTTAGCAAAACTTCCTCTTAAATTTGGAACATAACAAATAATATTGTATATTTGCAACATTGTTAATAAAAATCCATGTTGGCAGACTATGAACAAGCAGAGTTTTCTATACAGGGCCTACGACCTCTATGTTGAAGGTTTCCGTAACATGACACTGGGCAAGACGTTATGGACGATTATCATCATCAAGCTCTTTATCATGTTTGCCATCCTGAAAGTCTTTTTCTTCCCCGATTTCCTTTCCACCCACGCAGAGAAGGGCGGTGAGGCCGATTTCGTGGCTACGGAAATGACAGAAAGGGCCTTGCCTGAATAATTATTTGTAAACTGTATATAGCTATGACAAACTTGCTTTTAAACATTGACGCGGGAACCATTGACTGGTCGAGAGCGCAATTTGCACTCACCGCTATCTACCATTGGCTGTTCGTGCCGCTCACACTGGGCCTTGCAGTCATTATGGGTATCATGGAGACCATCTACTATCGCACAGGGGAATCCTTCTGGCGCGACGTGGCGAAGTTCTGGCAGAAGCTCTTTGGCATCAACTTCGCAATGGGCGTTGCCACGGGCATCATTCTCGAGTTTGAGTTCGGCACCAACTGGTCGAACTACTCATGGTTCGTGGGCGACATCTTCGGCGCTCCGTTGGCCATCGAGGGCATCATCGCCTTCTTCATGGAATCAACGTTCGTTGCCGTCATGTACTTTGGCTGGAAAAAGGTGTCACGGGGTTTCCACTTGGCCTCCACCTGGCTGACAGGCTTGGGAGCCACCATCTCGGCATGGTGGATTCTTGTGGCTAATGCCTGGATGCAGTGTCCTGTGGGCTGCGAGTTCAATCCTGACACCATGCGTAACGAGATGGTGTCGTTCCTTCAGGTAGCACTCTCGCCGTTTGCCATCGGCAAGTTCTGCCACACGGTTATCTCCGCTTGGATCATCGGTGCTGTCTTTGTGGTGGCCGTGTCCTGCTGGTACTTGTGGAAGAAGCGCGAGGTCCGGTTGGCCAAGGAGAGCATCAAGATTGCAGGCATCGTGGGCCTCGTGGCTTCGCTGGGTGCTGCCTTCACCGGCCACATCAGCGGTCAGCAGGTAGCCAAGGCCCAGCCCATGAAGCTGGCTGCCATGGAGGCGCTCTACAATGGCGGTACTGACCAAGGACTGACGGCCGTAGCCTGGGTGAGCCCCTTCGGTCAGCCTGACTATCAGAACGAGGAAGAAGCCCCGTTGAAGATTGACATGCCTTACGCCCTGAGCATCATGGCAACTGACGACCCGCACGGTTTCGTGCCTGGCATCAACGACATTCTGAAAGGCTACACCACACCCGACGGACATGTGGAGCCTTCGGTTGACGAGAAGATTGCACGTGGCAAGCTGGCCATTTCTGCCCTGGCGGACTACAGAAAGGGTAAGAAAAATGGGGCTGACGAAGCCACGCTTAACGCCCAACTCTCAACGCTCAAGGAGAACATGCCCTACTTCGGCTATGGCTACATCAAGGACAAACGCGACCTCGTGCCCTCCATACCTATTAATTTCTGGGCCTTCCGCGTGATGGTGGGAATGGGTTGTGTGTTCATCCTCTTCTTTGCCGCCATCGTGCTGCTGACCTTTAAGATTCCCTACGTCTCGGTCATCGTGCGCCGTCTGCTCGCTGCCGTAGGACTGCTGTCGGAAACAGAGACCGACTCGTACGACATTGCCCGTCTGCCAGCGTGGCATTACATGGTGGCAATAGCCCTCGTACCACTGGCCTACATTGCCTCAGAGAGTGGTTGGCTGGTGGCTGAGTTCGGTCGCCAGCCTTGGACCATTCAGGACATGATGCCCACGTGGGTAGCCGTCTCTGACCTCCACTCCAGTTCGGTCATGCTGACCTTCTTCATCTTCCTCGTGCTCTTTACCGTCCTGCTGGGCGTGGAAATCAATATTCTGCTCAAGCAAATCAAGAAAGGACCTGATTATTCTAAATAGTAAATTGTAAATACGTAAATTGTAAATAATCATGACATACGATTTTCTGCAACATTACTGGTGCTTCATCGTAGCACTGTTAGGGGCTCTGCTGGTGTTCCTGCTCTTTGTGCAAGGGGCCAACTCCGTAGCCCGCAGCCTGGGCTATACGGAAGAAGGGCGCCGGCTTGTCTATAACTCCACGGGCCGCAAGTGGGAGTTCACCTTCACTACGCTTGTCACCTTCGGCGGAGCGTTCTTCGCCTCGTTCCCCTTGTTCTATTCCACCAGCTTCGGCGGTGCCTACTGGCTGTGGATGATTATCCTGTTCACCTTCGTGCTACAGGCTGTCAGCTATGAGTTCCAGAACAAGCTGGGCAACTTCCTCGGCCCACGTACCTTCCAGTTTTGTCTGACGCTGAACGGCATCGTCGGTCCGCTGCTCCTGGGCGGTGCCGTCGCCACGTTCTTCGAAGGCTCCAACTTTATCATTGAAAAGAACAACCTGATTGATGCCACAGCCATGACTCCCATCATCAGCCGCTGGGCCAACGCCTCCCACGGGCTTGACGCGCTGCTCAATCCCTGGGTACTCGTCTTCGGCTTCGCCGTGGTCTTCCTGGCCCGCGTGCTGGGCATCCTCTACGTCATGAACAACGTCAACGACGAGGACATTCGCAGTCGCGGTTCCGTACGTCTCATCGGGGCTGCCGTGCCGTTCGTCATTCTCTTTGTGGCTTACCTCGTCCATCTGCTGCTGAAGGACGGCTTTGCCTATACTGACGAGGGTGTCATCTTCATGGAGCCCTACAAGTACTTGCACAACCTGCTCGACATGTGGTATCTCCTTATTATATTATTAATAGGTGTAGTGCTGGTGCTCTATGGCATTGGCAAGACCGTCTGGTCGAAAACTTACATCGACGGCATCTGGCCTGCAGGGATCGGCACCGTGCTCACCGTTCTGGCCCTGCTGCTCTGCTCAGCCTGGAACCATACGGCCTACTATCCCTCGACGGCCGACCTGCAGTCATCGCTGACGCTGGCCAACAGCTGTTCGAGTGAGTTCACCCTGCGCACCATGTTCTACGTCTCGCTCTTCGTTCCCTTCGTACTGGCCTACATCGTCTATGCCTGGCGGGCCATCGACAAGAAGAAACTCGACAAGGAAGACATCAAGAACGACCACGCATATTAATTAACGATTTGCGCCTCCGGCAATGTCGTCGGAGGTGCTTTATAAAGTTCCATGGAATACAGGAACGGTTGATGTAACCCACGCCAAGCCAGCCGTAAAACCTGTATTGAAAATACATCTTCGCCCACTTTTCGCATATTTAACGCCCTAAACAATGCATTTTTGAAGAAAATTTTGTACCTTTGCAGCCGAATATTCAACTTAAATACGTATTTATCATGGCAAGACCAATCAAAAGAAGTGACCAAGGCAAGGGGAACGTATGAGAAGTTTAAGCGCATAACCACCTATGCCATCTGATATACATCTATTTGCAACAGTCTATCACAAAAAATATTGCGAACATGGTTACAACTCAATTGAACCCCGCCCAACTGAACGTGCTGAGCCTAATGTCGTATATCAGCACGGAGCAAGAGCAGCAGGAACTTCAAGACATACTGCTCCAGTTTTATCGCAAGAAGACAGACCGTCTGCTCCTGCAGTTCCAGCAGCAGAACGACATCACCCAGCAGACACTCGACGAATGGGCCGACCAGCACGAAAGGACACCATACTGATGAAGATAGTCCTCGACACCAACTGCCTCGTCAACGTCATCATGCCAGGATCGTACAACAACGACATCTGGCAGGCTTTTCGTGCCAGTAAATACACTCTCTGCGTCACCAACGAGATACTCTATGAGTACCACGAAATATTGGCCAAACGCTATAACCTTATCATCGCCAACACCGTGCTGAAGGAGTTGATGGAGACCCCGAATCTGGAGCGCGTCAATCCCACCTACCGTTTCAACCTCATCACTTCCGACCCTGACGACAACAAGTTCGTTGACTGTGCCGTCATTGCCGGAGCCACTTATATTGTGAGCAACGATCGCCATTTCGATGAACTGAAACGCTACGATTTCCCGAAAGTTGATGTTCGCAAACTTTCCGAGTTCCTAAACATTGTAAGGACACTCTAATTCCTTCCCCCATGCTAATCAGAGAGAAGTTAAAGCAACGATTAAGCGAGAACAGAGCAAAACGTATTTTTCCTCTGCCGAGCGTGCTCACACGGGGTATCCTCACACGGGGTCTCCTGTGATATTATCTTCAAAACGGATTAATATAAACAGACAAATCGGGAATTATATGGTTGTATCAAAGAAATCTCTGGGAGTAATCGTCCTGTTGTTTATGCCTTGTTTTGCTGTTGGCCAAAACTGCGTGGACAGTTCAACGGTCAACCAAGACTTATTCTCAAAAAGAGATTAGACACACTGATGATGGCGGTCATTCTTTGCCTGATGTATATGAGAACCAGAGATGTTCGCTATTGTGTGATTACGCATGTCACATGTAATCTCCTGGGAATCTTCTCTGCTTATTATTTATTATAAAAAACTACTATTAGTAAAAAGCAAGGAAATTCCAACCGTTCGGAAGGAGTTTTCCTTGCTTTTCTATAAGCAATTTGATCATGTTGGACGAGAGACTGTTATAAGTATTCCCGAGATTGTTATTAGTTTTTCCCGAGATTCTCATGTATTTTTCCCGAGATTGTAGGTGAGAATCTCGGGAAAAAGTAACTTAAATCTCGGGAAAAACTTATAACAATCTCGGGAAAATGTAAAAACAATCTCGGAAAAACAATATACGATTCATGCGTAAACTGTGTATAAAGGTTCGCTGATGATGGTACGAAACGGGCTTGTTTCATGTAGAATTGCATGGTAAAGCACAAACAAAAACAGCAGGCATGGACAGCAGGACAGCTGCTACTAACTGCTAAATAAATCTAATATTATTGGCCACTTCCCCTTTTTGTTATACCTTTGCAGGCAAAATGAGAACTGGACTTAAGCAACGTCTCTCCGCATGGCTTCTGCTGGCAGTGTTCCTGCCAATGCTCATGCTGTCAGCCCTGCATACGCATGCAGTGGCACCGACAGCTGCTGATGCCTGTGTGGAATGCGTGCACCACCAGCCGCATGCAGGCCACCTGACGGCCTCGACAGTCACTCTGTCTGACTGTGTGCTCTGCCAGTTCTTCTCGTTGCAGTACCTTGAGGCAGCCGCCGTAACGCTCATCGTTGCCGTCAGCCTCGTAGTGATGTCGTCTTTGGCAGTTGTTCAGGGCTGTCCATCGCGACCCTTAATCCTCCACACATCGCGTGCCCCGCCGTATCTGGTTTTTTGAAGACATTTATTATTATCAGAAAAACTTTATACAGCAAAAAGACGCCATGACACGAAAATATTTTCTTCTGCCATTGCTCGCCGTCAGCATGAGCATGGCAGCGCAAGACGTGGCAGACACCGCCGACGTCTTCTTCCAGCATCTGGAACTGAACGAAATCGTAGTAACCGGACTGACGGGCGAGACACGCCTGAGCCATTCGCCGGCTCCCGTCAGCCTCATCAGCAACCGCGACCTGCAGTCAACAGCAGCGACCAATCTGATTGACGCCATTGCCAAGCAGCCCGGCGTGGCACAAATCACCACGGGTAGCGGCATTTCCAAGCCCGTCATTCGCGGACTGGGCTACAACCGCATTGTCACCATCAGCGACGGCGTGCGTCAGGAGGGACAGCAGTGGGGCGACGAGCACGGCATAGAGATTGACCCGCAGGCAGTGAGCTCAGTGGAAATACTGAAGGGGCCTGCCTCGCTGATGTACGGCAGCGACGCCATGGCAGGCGTACTGCTGTTTCACCCTGCCCGCGTCGCCCCCATGGGTACCGTGCAAGGCAGCATTAGCACTGGTTACCAGACCAACAACGGACTGTTCGACTACTCACTGGCAGCCGGAGGCAACCATAACGGCTTTGTGTGGAATGCCCGTTGGAGTCAGAAGCTGGCTCACGAATACCGCAACCATGACGACGGCTACGTGCCTGGCACGCAGTTTCGCGAGCAGGCCTTCAATGCCATGTTGGGACTGAACAAGCAGTGGGGCTACAGCCATCTGACGTTAGGCTACTATCACTTGCAGCCTGGTATTATAGCCCCCCTCTCATCCCCCCAACTGGGGGGAAGACCCGAAGGCGCAGAAGTTTCCCCCCTCGGGGGGACGGAAGGGGGGGCTTCCTACGCCATTCCCCTACCCTTCCAGCACGTCAACCATTACAAGGCTGTCTGGGACAACTCGTTCTGGATTGGCGAGAACCGTCTGAAAGCCACCATCGGCTATCAGCAGAACCAGCGCAAGGAGTATGAAGAAAGTGCCGATGAATACAGTCTGTACTTCCGTCTGCACACGCTGACTTACGACGTGCGCTATCTGATAGAGGACCTCGACGGCTGGAAGTTTGCCACCGGCATTGGCGGCATGTGGCAACGCTCGCAGAACTTGGGCGAGGAGGTTCTCATTCCGGCTTATCGGCTGTGGGACATCGGTGCCTTTGTGACAGCGGCCCACGACCTCGGTCCTGTACACGTTGAGGGAGGCATCCGCTTTGACCGCCGCATGCTTCATAGTTATTCGAGGTACGAGGATACCTCATCCATGATTTCGAGGTACGAGGTACGAGGTACGAGGTACGAAATGTGCTCAGTTTCCCCCCCTTGCATTGACTCCAAGGATGAGGTATTCTCGTACCTCGCACCTCGTACCTCGTACCTCGAAAGAGAACACCTCGGACCTCGAGAATTTGCCGACTTCCACCGGAACTTTAACGGACTGACGGGCAGCATCGGTGCAGTCTGGCAGGCCACTGACCAACTGAACGTCCGTCTGAACCTGGCCCGTGGATTCCGTGCACCAAACCTCAGTGAACTGGGTTCCAACGGTGAGCATGAGGGAACCATACGCTACGAACGGGGCAACCAAGACCTGAAGGCCGAACACAGCCTGCAGGCCGACCTTGGCATCGATTTCTCGTCAACCTACTTTTCAGCACAGGCGTCTTTCTTCGCCAACCGTATCAGCAACTACATCTTTGCTGTGCGCGACCTCAGCCAGGAGGTAGGCGATATTGCAGCAGAAGGCCTCCACTTCTACCGTTATGCTCAGGGCGATGCCCGTCTGCTTGGCTTCGAAGCCACGGTCGATCTGCACCCCATCCACCAGCTACACTTCGAGAACACGTTCTCCTACGTCAATGCACAGCAGCTGCACCAACCAGAGGAGATGAAGTACCTGCCCATGACACCTGCGCCACGCTGGACATCAGAGCTGAAGTATGAGCTGTCCCACCACTCAGCGCTCAACGCTCACCACTCACCACTCATCAAACTCTGCAATGCCTACGTTGCCCTGCAGACGGAGCTGAACCTGGCACAGGACAACTACTACCGCGCTGACCGGACAGAGAGGCGCACGCCGGCCTATACGCTCTGGAACCTCTCGGCAGGAACCGACCTGCACATCAAGCACCGTCATGTGGCCAGCATCTACCTGACACTGCAAAACATGTTCAACCGCGTATATCAGAACCACCTATCGCGACTGAAATACCTCGACCACGTCAGCAGTGACGGTCGTCAAGGCTATGCCAACATGGGACGCAACTTGTCAATTAAAGTGGTGTTCCCGCTCAGTTTTACCTGATATTTTTTGGTTTTTCCCGCGGTTTGCATTACCTTTGCACCCATTATGATTGTTTGCATAGCAGAGAAACCAAGCGTAGCGCGCGATATTGCACGCATCATCGGAGCAACGTCGTCACGCGACGGCTATATGGAAGGCAACGGCTACCAGGTGACCTGGACCTACGGTCACCTGTGTACACTCAAGGAGCCAGGCGACTACACGTCAGCCTGGCGCCCTTGGGCCTTAACGCAGCTGCCCATGATTCCACCGCGCTTTGGCATTAAGCTCATTGAACAGGAACACATTACCAAGCAGTTTGCCATCATCGAAAAGCTCATGCAGAAGGCTGACGGCATCGTCAACTGCGGTGATGCCGGACAGGAAGGTGAGCTCATTCAGCGCTGGGTCATGCAGAAGGCACAGGCCAAGTGTCCCGTCAAGCGACTGTGGATCTCGTCCATGACTGACGAAGCCATCCGCGAAGGCTTTGCCCAGCTGAAGGACCAGCAGGACTACCAACCGCTCTACATGGCCGGGCTGTCGCGGGCTGTGGGCGACTGGCTGTTAGGCATGAACTGCACACGCCTCTACACGCTGAAGTACGGGCAGAACCGTCAGGTGCTCAGCATCGGGCGTGTCCAGACACCCACGCTGGCCCTCATTGTCAACCGTCAGAAAGAGATTAACAACTTCAAGCCCGAGCCTTACTGGGTGCTGGCAACGGTCTATCGTGACACCACCTTCACAGCCACCAAGGGCAAGTTCACCAAGAAGGAAGAGGGCGAAGCAGCCTTCCAGACCATTGAGGGCAAGCCGTTCACCATTACGAAGGTGGAGAAGAAGGAGGGCAAGGAACAGCCTCCACAGCTGTACGACCTGACCAGCCTGCAGGTTGACTGCAACCGGAAGTTCGGCTTCTCGGCCGAGCAGACGCTAAACCTCATTCAGGCGCTCTACGAGCATAAGTTCACTACTTATCCGCGTGTTGACACGCAGTACCTTTCCGACGACATCTACCCCAAGTGCCCACCCATCATGAACGGTCTCTTCCAGACCAAGTTCGCCGGAGTGGCACCTTACGCTGACCTTATCCGCCCCATTGGCGGCAAACCGCTGAATAAATCGAAGCGTGTCTTCGACACCTCGAAGGTGACCGACCACCACGCCATTATTCCCACGGGCGTGATTCCGCAGAGCTTGAGCGACGCTGAGCGCAAGGTGTTCGACCTCGTGGCACGCCGTTTCATCGGGGTGTTCCTGCCTGACTGTAAGTTCTCTACAACTACTGTGCTGGGGGAGGTACGTTCTGTTGCGACGGAGTCGCAACCTACTGAGCAGACCATTGAGTTCAAGGCAACGGGTAAGGAGATACTCGACCCAGGCTGGCGCGTGGTGGGAGCGGCCCCCCTTTCGTCCCCCGAGGGGGACACCAATGCCGGCCAGCAAGGTAATGAAGCCCCCTCGGGGGCAGTAGGGGGGGCTTCTGGAACTCCTGCGGCTCAACTTCCCCACTTCACCAAAGGTGAGAGCGGCCCCCACAAGCCTACGCTGACAGAGAAGATGACCACTCCCCCGCCCTACTACAGTGAGGCCACGCTGCTGCGTGCGATGGAGACGGCAGGCAAGTTTGTGGAGGACGAGGAGCTGCGCGCCGCCATGAAGGAGAACGGCATTGGCCGGCCTTCGAGCCGCGCCTCTATCATTGAGACGCTCTTCAAGCGCCATTACATTCGCCGTGAGCGCAAGCGCCTCGTGGCCACCGAGACAGGCATCGAGCTGATTGACCTCATTCGCGAAGACCTGCTCAAGAGCTGTGAGCTGACGGGTATATGGGAGAAGAAGCTGCGCGACATTGAACACCAGAAATACGATGCCCAGCAGTTCATTGACGAGCTGAAGGCACAGGTCACCGCCATTGTCAACGACGTCATGAGCGACCCCAGCAACCGCCGTGTCACCATCACACAATAAAACGCCTGTCTTTTCGTTATATATAGGTATGAACAGACGGCTATACATATTATATATAATAGGAGCGGTACTGCTGCTCACTGCTTGCGGCAGTGCTGACAGCGCCATGAAGAAGGGCGACAAGTTCTATGCCCTCGGCGAATACTTCGACGCTGCCAACCAGTACAAGCGTGCCTATCAGATGACCCCCGCCAAGGCCCGCCAGCTGCGTGGTAAGCGGGCTGCAAGACTGGCCGACTGTTACCGTCGCATTAATTACACCGGGCGTGCCATTGCCGCCTACAACAACGTCATACGCTACAAGCAGCAGGACTCACTCACCTACTTCCTTCTGGCTCAGCAAATGCTGAAAAACGGACAATACAAAGAGGCGGCCAAGATGTTTGAGACGGCTGTTGACTCTGCCACTGACGACGAGTTGCGCCGAAGGGCACGCACAGGCTTGCGTTCTGCCCAACTGGCTCCTGAGTGGAAGGCTGAGGGCTCACGCTACACCGTGAAGCGCATGGACATTTTTAACTCCCGTCGTGCTGACTATTCACCCGTGCTGGGCGGCAACGAGTTCGACATCATCTACTTCACCTCCACCCGCAACGAGGCACAAGGTGACGAATACAGCGGCATCACCGGAACGAAGAATGCCGACATCTTCATGGCCACGAAGAACGAACAGGGAAAGTGGCAGCGCCCCGTCACCATTGATACCGAGCTCAACTCGTCGGAAGACGAAGGCGCCTGCGCCCTCACCCCCGACGGCAAGACCATGTACCTGACCGTATGTAAGACTGACCCGCAATATCCCCGCTATGCCCAAATTGCCAAGGCACCCCGTTCTGACGCTGCCTGGGGCAAGCCACAGGTGGTGCCTATCAGCAAGGATACGCTCTCACTCTTTGCCCATCCGGCCATCAGCCCCGACGGCGACTGGCTCTACTTCGTCAGCGACATGCCCGGCGGACTGGGCGGTCTCGACATCTGGCGCGTACGCCTCACCAACAGCGGATTAGGCGGTGCCGAGAATCTGGGTGCTCCCATTAACACGCCGGGCAACGAGGAGTTCCCCACGTTCAGGCCTAATGGCGACTTGTACTTCTCGAGCGACGGACATGAGGGCATGGGCGGACTCGACATCCACATCGCTCATCCTGACTCACTGCGTGAATGGGTGCTGGAGCATCCGGGCTTTCCCCTCAACTCAAGCGGCGACGACTTCGGCATGACGTTCGAAGGAATCCATAACCGCGGCTACTTCTCCAGTAATCGTGGCGATGCGCGCGGCTGGGATCACATCTTCAGCTTCGAACATCCGGAGATTATCCAGACCGTCCAAGGCTGGGTCTATGAGAAAGACGGCTACGAGCTGCCTGCCGCACAGGTATTCATGGTGGGTAACGACGGTACGAACCTCAAGCTGAGCGTCAGAGGCGACGGCTCGTTCACACAAGAGGTAAAGCCGGGCGTTGACTACGTGCTGCTGGCCACCTGTAACGGTTTCCTTAATCATGCCGAACAGCTCAGCGTGGTCGATGTGGAGGAGTCAGAGGAGCACGTGCTGCAGTTCCCCCTGGCCAGCATTACGGCGCCCGTGCTTATCAACAACATCTTCTACGACTTCGACCGGGCCACGTTGCGTCCCGAGTCAGAGACAGCACTCGACTCACTGGTGCTGCTGCTTAACGAGAACCCGAACGTGACCATCGAACTGGCCGCCCACTGCGACTATAAAGGTTCCGACGAATACAACAAACGACTCTCACAGCGTCGTGCAGAGTCGGTTGTCAATTATCTGATTGCCCACGGTATTGCTGCTGACCGCCTCACGCCTGTGGGCTATGGCGAGGAGGTGCCTAAGACTATACGCAAGAAACTGACTGAACGCTATCCTTTCCTGAAGGAAGGCGATGTGCTGACGCAGGAGTTCATCGAAAAGTTGGAAGACCCCGAACAACAGGAGTCCTGCAACCAGCTGAACCGACGAACGGAGTTCCGCGTGCTGCGCATCACCTATGGCATGGTTACCACTCCCATCGAATCGCCCAACGCGTCAGGGCAATGATGGACAGCACCATCAGCACTGCCAACGACAAGAGTATTTCCCATACTGACGTCTGAGTCATCAAGCCTGACAGGTCAATGGCTGTCAGGTCAAACAACGTGGGCAGCGTTCTGACGAAGACTTCCACATGGGTCAGGAACAAGGCAGCGTACGAAGCCAGCGTCGTCCACCCTTGCGACAGGACAAAGATGCCCAGTGCCACGATGACGCAGAACAGCGTCCACAGGTGCGACAGCCAGTTAGTGCGTCCGGGCAGCTGCTGCATCACTCGCTGGGTGAAGCCGTCGTCTTCCAGTTGCTGCGCGGCTGCTTCCTTGAAGAATTGTTCTAACAGTATGTTGTCATTTTCGTTCATAGCCATTTTGTTTTAAGTAGTTTACCAGTTTCTCCTTGCCTCTCGACAGGTGTGACTTCACCGTGCCCTGCGGCATTCCCGTAATCGTTGCTATCTCGTCTATCGGCAACCCGTCAATGAGCTGCAGCGTGATGCACGTCCGCTCCTCTTGCTTCAGGATGGCGAGGGCAGAGTGGATGTCGAATTTAAATGAGGAATGAGAAATGAGAAATGAGGAATGATTGACGCTTCCATTTCTCATTTCTTCATTAACATTTCTCATTTTCAATTCCTCATTCCTCATTTTACGACAGTAGTCATAGAACACATTGTACGCAATGCGCATCAGCCAGGTAGAGAAGGCTGCTGTTCCGCGAAACTGGCGGATGTTGGTATAGGCCTTGATGAAAGTGTCTTGGGCCAGGTCGTCGCTCAACTGACTGTCTCCCCCCGTCTGGTGCAGAAAGAACCGACGCACAGGCGACTGGTATTTGGTCACCAGCTTGTCGAAAGCCCGTCGGTTTCCAAATACCGCCACCTGCGTAACAAGAGAGATGTCGTTGAGTGATGTCATTATTCGTACGTTTTTTCAGGCATGATCATCCATGCTATCAAGTAGAAGAGTGCACCGCTGAAGGCGGTAAAGAACGTGAGTGCAGCAAAGGCGATGCGTACCACGGTGGGGTCAACGTCCAGATATTCAGCAAAGCCGCTGCATACACCTGCAATCATTTTGTTGTCAGAACGTGTGAGTTTCTTGTCCATAGCCGTTATTATTTATTGTCTGTATTACTGTCTGTCGGGGTGTCTTCACTATTCACTGGCGGAGGTGTCGGGCGCGTCGGAGGGACATAGTTCTTTCTGCCTGAGTGCTGCCTGTCGAGCAGGGCTATAACCAACTTGCCCAGTCCTATGAAGAACACCAGTGCGCCAATACCGAAGCCCAGCTTGCCTAAGATTATGTGGAGCAGAATCATAAGACCAATGCCAAGGAACACCTCACGAATACCGCTGCGGATGTTAGGCTCGTAGGATGCCGGCTGCTCTCGTATGATAGACTCCGGAATAGGCCGTCCCTTCTGTATGGCCATCTGTGCCAGCCTCAGCTTTTCCTTCCGGTTCTTGTTAATGAAATAGAAAATCAGCGCGATGATGAGCACCGGCGAGAGCAGGAACACGATGGCGACGATGCACACGATGAAGAACATGCCTGCCACGTCATCCCAGTCAATGCCGCCAAAGAAATTGTTGAGGTCAATGGGCGACAGGTTCACCTGAACGTTTGGTTGCATGGTGTACGTTGTCCCTAAAGAGTCTTCCTCGGCAATGCTCGTGGTATCCGAGAATGCCTCAATGCCTGCAGAGTCCGGCACTGCGGCAGGTGCCGTGGCTGTCACAGCTGCACTGTGCCTGTGTCTTTGCGCTGCAGCCTGCGTCGTCGTGACAAGCGTGAGCAGCATGGTGATTGCGATAAGATACTTTTTCATATTCGTTTGTAGTTTTTATTGTTTTCTTCACCTGTTTGACGTATCTCTCCCTAAATTAGTTGCAAAGATAAAACATTTTTTTGAAAAAAGTAGTATCTTTGCTGAACGAAACAATGGACAGGAAAACAATGGAGCCCTGTGCCAGAGGGCAGCTGCTGATTCTGGCACCGTGGGAGCACCATAATGAGAAGCTAACCATCAGACGAGGACAATGCCTGGAACTGAACGACATGGCAAAGGCCATCTGCAAATAACCATTGTATTTCAAGAAAAACAGGAAAAAATTTGTTTTTCTCTCCGTTTCTTCGTAACTTTGCCACAAAACCAGCAAGCACCATGGATGTAGCATTCATTTTAGACAAGTATTTTAAGGGGAATTAGAATCACTATGGTAGAATTCAAGTTTATTGAATACGGAACGGATTTCGGCACGCGCGACATGGGGCAGAAACTCCGGGAAAAGCTCTTACCGTTGATTAACGGCAACGAGAAAGTTGTCTTAGATGAATGAAGGGTAACAAGATGCAGCTACCTGAGGAATTTGTCAGAGAAACGCGCCGACTGATGGGTGACGAGCGCTTCGAACGCTACTTGAAGGCGTTTGAGGAGGAACCGCCTGTGAGCATTCGGCTGAACCCCCGTAAGGTGGAGCGTGGAGCGTGGAGCGTAGAGCGTGGAGAACCTGTGCCCTGGTGCAGCCAAGGCTACTACCTGCCTCGTCGGCCGAACTTCACCATGGACCCCCTACTCCATGCCGGCTGCTACTATGTGCAAGAGGCTTCCAGCATGTTTCTTGCGCACATCCTCCACGCTCAACACTCAACACTCAACACTCAACACTCAACGCTCACCGCCCTTGACCTTTGCGCAGCCCCAGGGGGCAAATCGACGCTGCTGCGAAGTGTGTTGCCTGAAGAATGCATGCTCGTCAGCAACGAGCCCAATGCCAAGCGGGCAGCCATTCTTGCTGAGAACGTGCAGAAATGGGGCTACCCCAACCACACGGTGATCAACCTCTACCCCCGCGACTTCGTCAAGCAGAAACAGCGGTTCGACCTCATACTCTGCGACGTGCCCTGCTCTGGCGAAGGCATGTTCCGTAAGGACCCGGCCACCATCAGCGAGTGGAGCCCACAGAACGTAGAGAAGTGCTGGCGGCTGCAGCGCGAAATAGTGAGCGACGCCTGGCGCTGTCTGAACGATGGCGGTCTGTTAATATATAGTACCTGTACCTTTAATACAAAGGAAAACGAAGAGAACGTGCGCTGGTTCATGGACGAGCTGGGTGCAGAGGTGCTGCCCGTCAGTGGCGTCAAGCCTGAATGGCACATCACGGGCTCACTGCTCGAAGGCTTCACGCAGCCCGTCTATCGGTTCATTCCCGGAATGACACGCGGCGAAGGCCTCTTCATGTGCGTACTAAGCAAAAAGGGAGCCCCGGACACTCAAAACGGTCCCAGCATGGGACCAAAACGGTCCCACCGTGAGACCAAAACGGTCCCAGCATGGGACCAAATCGGTCCCACGGTGGGACTAAATTATCCTCAGGCCATCAACTATTTGAGACGTGAGGCATTAGTGCTGCCCGAAGGCACCCCGCGTGGCGTGGTCACCGTCACCTTTATGGGACAGCCGCTCGGACAGGTGAAGAACATAGGCAACCGCGCCAATAACCTCTACCCCAAGGAATGGAGAATAAAAACAACACATATACCAACAGAATATGAAGCAATACTTAGACATTCTGAACCGCATCCTGACGGAGGGAACCCAGAAGGGTGACCGCACAGGTACGGGCACCATCAGCATCTTCGGCACACAGTCACGCTACAACCTGGACGACGGTTTCCCACTGCTCACCACGAAGAAGCTGCACCTGAAGAGCATCATCTACGAGCTGCTCTGGTTCCTGCAAGGCAACACCAACGTACACTGGCTACAGGAGCACGGCGTACGCATCTGGAACGAGTGGGCCGACGAGAACGGCGAACTGGGTCCTGTCTATGGGCACCAGTGGCGCTCTTGGCCTGACTATAATGGCGGCACCATCGACCAGATACAGCAGGTGGTGGAGCAGCTGAAGCATAACCCGGACTCACGCCGCATGATAGTGTCAGCATGGAACGTGGCTGAGGTGAACCAGATGGCACTGCCGCCCTGCCACACCATCTTCCAGTTCTATGTGGCTGACGGACGTCTTAGCCTGCAGCTGTATCAGCGTAGTGCTGACACGTTCCTTGGCGTGCCGTTCAACATTGCCTCCTATGCCCTGCTGCTGCAGATGATGGCACAGGTGACGGGTCTGAAGGCCGGTGACTTCATCCACACCACCGGCGATACCCACCTCTACCTGAACCACTTGGAACAGGCCCGCCTGCAACTGACGCGCACCCCGCGCCCACTGCCCAGGATGAAGATCAACCCTGAGGTAAAGTCCATTTTCGACTTCAAGTTCGAAGACTTCGAATTAGAAGGCTACGACCCATGGCCACACATTAAAGCGGAGGTCAGCGTATGATAACCATGATAGCTGCCGTGGCGAAGAACCGTGCCATTGGCTATGAGAACAAACTGATATACTGGTTGCCTAACGACCTGAAGCGGTTTAAGCAGCTCACCACCGGTCATACCATTCTGATGGGTCGGCGCACCTTCGAGAGTCTGCCCAAGGGCGCACTGCCCAATCGTCGTAACTGCGTGCTGACACGTAGCGTCAAGGAACTGCCGGGCTGCGAATGCTTCAGCTGCTGGGACGAGTTCCTCTTTACCTGCATGCCCGACGAGGAGATATTCATCATTGGCGGCGCCAGTCTGTATGAAGGACTGATAGACAAGGCCGACCGTCTCTGTCTGACCGAGATTGACGACACCCCCGAGAAGGCCGACACCTTCTTCCCCGACTATAGCGACTGGAAGGAGGAGTCACGCGAAGAGCATCCGAAGGATGAACGTCATGCCTTCGGATACGCCTTTGTTGACTATGTGAGATAGCTTTTACTCAGCCTGCTCGTCGTCTTCCTTAAAGAGGGGCAGCTCCGTAATAGGCAGCTGACGCTCAAAGACCGAGTTAAAGGAGATAAGTGTCTCGCTGCTCGACAGTCCTAAGGGCTGCAGCTTGTCGTGAATAATGTTCAGCAGATGGTGGTTGTTCTGCGCATAGAGCTTGATGAACAAGTCGAAGTTTCCCGTGGTATAGTGGCATTCCACTACCTCGGGAATCTTTTTCAGCTCTTCTACCACAGCATCAAAGCTCTCAGGATTTTTCAGGTTCAGCCCAATATAGGCACATGTCTCATAGCCTATCTTCTCCGGGTCAATCATAAACTGCGAGCCCCTGAGCACACCAAGGTTATAAAGTTTCTGAACACGCTGATGAATAGCCGCACCGCTCACGTTGCAGACTCTTGCCACTTCAAGGAAAGGAATTCGTGCATCTTCTGAGACAAGGCGCAGAATCTGCCGGTCCAATTTGTCGATTTTTTGTATTGCCATGCTGTTGTTATACTTTTAATTGTCTGCAAAGGTATAACAAATAATTGACATGAGCAACAATTTGTAAGTAAAATTTCCCTAAAAGTAATAAATTAACAGCTATTCGTCTATATCAACGGCAGAATAGTTCACTTTTAGTGCATTGGCATCGCGCAATGCCTGCTTCACGTCGGCTATCACGCCGAGGTCTGTATTGCGGTCTGCACGAATGGAGACCACCATGCGTTCCTGGTCCTCGTCGCTCATGTGCTGACGTTGCTGTTTCAGCAGTTCCCGCAGCTCGTCAACAGTCACAATGCGGTCGTTCAGCTGAATCATCGTCTCTGTACCCATGGCAGGCTGCAGCTCCTTGCTGGGCGGACCAATATAGACGTACTGCGCCGTCGATTTATGAGTAAGCCGGCTCAGCTCGGTACCCTGAGGCACACGGTACTGCACCTTCAGGTCCGACTGCCTCATGTGCGTCACAATCATGAAGAAGAACAGCACCGTGAATATCAGGTCCGGCAACGATGCCGTATTCAGTGCTGGCACTTCACGCTCAAACTGTCTAAACCTACTCACCATTACTTTTTCACCTTTTCACATTTTCACCTTTTCACTTTTCACCTTTTCACTTTTCACCGTCCGGCTCACCTTCACTGATGCGCTGCGGGTAGTGCGCTGTCACAGAGTCACGCTGTTCTGGCGTACACTGCTCCAAGGGAATGCCGAAACGCTCCTTTGCATAGTCATTACGCAACTGGCGGTAAGCGGCCACGATGGCATTCTGCATGGCGAAGTAGGCCTCGTAGCTTGTCTTGCGGTTCGCCTGAATGCTCAGCACGTGCTTGTCCGGCTCTGCCGTCGCCATGAAGGCGAGGATGCGCTCCTGCAGCTCTGCGGGCGTAACGTGCTCATTCTCACAGCGCAGGCTGTCCTTATCGTCTATGCTGATGCGCAACACGTTCTTCTCACTCACATCCATGGTCTGCTGGGCCTCCTCCTGGGGTATGGGGGGCAGCGTACGGTTCAGTCCCTTGTCTGAGTCGATGGACGTGGTGACAAGGAAAAACACCAACAGCATAAACGAGATATCGGCTGTTGCGGTGGTGTTCAGGGATGGCACGCGGCGACGCTTACGGCGGCGGAATCTTATCATACGCTGATGTTATCTTTTATTCGTCCTGCTCAGTCCTGAAGAACCTATCACCACACCAACTGCTGCCAAGAGCAACAGGAGGAGTGCCGTCCAGAGGAACATGTCGGTCAGCTTCAGCCAGAAGGCGTCCTTAAACCATTGTCCGTTGATGAGCAGGGGTTCTGACGACCCTAACAGGAACGTCACCACCATCGTCACCACTAATAGTGCTGCCGCTCCCCAGGCTATGGCTGCAGCAGGCACGCCACGCGTAGGCTCCTTGGTCTTCTCATGACAGCGCACGCCATGCACTGCCGACCATACAGCAGCTGCCGTCACTACTGCAAGCAGCAGATAGACCACATAAAGCAACATGTCTATGAACCAATTCTCGCCCATTGTCTTATTTCCAATTCTTCACTCTTCACTTTTCACTCTTCACTCTTCACTCTTCACTTCCTTGAACTTCGTAATCGCATCCATCAGCGTGATGGCCGACTCCTCCATCTGCGATGTCAGGTGCTCAATCTTCGAGAGGATGAAGTTATAGAACAACTGCAGAATGACGGCCACAATGATACCGAAGATGGTGGTAATCAGCGCCACCTTCATACCTGCGGCCACAATGCTCGTCGAGATGTCGCCCGCCTCCTGTATCTGGTCAAACGCCATCACCATGCCAATAACCGTGCCTAAGAATCCTAACGACGGAGCCAGGGCAATGAACAGCGTGATCCACGTACAGCCTTTCTCCAGGTTGGCCGTCTGCACAGAGCCATAGCTCACGATGCTGCGCTCTATGGAGTCGAGCGACTCATGAATACGCAACAGTCCCTGATAGCAGATGCTGGCCACTGGCCCGCGTGTCTCACGGCATAGCTGCTTGGCTCCCTCTATGTCGCCAGCCTCTATCTTCGCATCCACGTCGGCCATGAATTTCTTGGCGTTGATCTCCGACAGCGTCAGGTAGATAATACGCTCAATACAGAAGGTCAGACCCAGCACCAGGGCCAGGGCCACCAGCGACATGAAGCCCGTAGAGCCTTCCACAAACTTGGTCTTCAGAATCTTATGCAGACCACTACCCTCCTCCGGCGTCTCGTCCAGCATGGCGTCGTCAACCACCATGGCAGCTGTTGCTGCTGTGTCGGCAGCAGCGCTGTTACGCTCAACGATTTCCGTCGTGTCCTGCTCAGGTTTGCCTTGTGCCAAAGCTGGCTGACCGTATGTCAGCAAACCCATAATTGCCAAAAGCGCAATTAAATGTTTCATCTTGTCTGGATTTTTGTCTCTTTTTCTGGGCTGCAAAGTTACAACAAAAAATCAATAATAGCTTGATTAAAATACTATTTAACATTAGGTATAAAGATTGTAAAGTTTTAGGAAATCGTTGAGATTTTGCGTACCTTTGCACCCGCAATTTAACAGACAAACATCATCAAATGTACAGTTTAAAGTATCAAGTAACGACGAGCACCTGCGACAGCGAAGGACGGCTGAAACTCTATTCCGCCCTCCAGATGATGCAGGACTGCTCAGAGATGTGGATCGACAGTGAACCAGGGGTTCAGCAGTTCTTCACAGAGCAGAACATGGCTCAGCTGCTTGCTTCCCGTCAGGTTGAAATCATACGAGTGCCGCAGTTCAAAGAGGAGCTGACGGTCACCACGTCTGTCTATGGCATGAAACCGATGTTCGGGTTCCGTAACACGTTCATCTACGATGCCCAGGGCAGGCCATGCTACAGGACGTGGAGCATGGGGGCTTTTGTCGATAAGTCTAACGGCAAGCTGAAGCGTGTGGACGAGGCCACCATCAGCTCCATGACGCTGGAGCCCCAGTTGGAGATGACCTATCGCGACCGCCGCATCATCTTACCGAAAGAGCCTGGCCGGACGCTCGACCCCGTCAGGGTGCTTCGTGCTGACATCGACTACAACAAGCACATGAACAACGCCAACTATGTCCGCATAGCCATGGAGCTGTTGCCTGACGACTTCCAGGTGAAGGGTCTCAGGGTGGAATACCGCGTAGCAGCCAAGCTGGGCGATGTCCTGGTGCCTACGGTCTATGAGCAGGAGCAGTGCATCACCGTTGCCCTGCTGACAAACGGCGAGGCCTGTGCCATCATGGAGTTTGAGCGGGCATAGCCTGAGGTACAAGAAAAAGAAAATGCGGCAACTCATCCTGTCATCGGATGAATTGCCGCATTTCTTCTTTCATGTTTCGTCCTGCGTCAGATTCTGCGCAGTCCAAGCTCCTTCACATAATATAAATAGGAGATGGGTGATATACGCACCACGTCGTTCGGCAGCGTACGTAGCCTGTCCCCTCTTCTGCCGTCCAGCCCTATTTTCTGGTAGCCCGTCATGTCCTCCGTCTGCACAATCACTGCGTCATCAAGATAGCCGCATATATGGTAGGCGTGGTTCTTGTCCTTCTTCACCACTAAGTAGTCACGGGCTATGATGATGTTCTTGTTGTAGAACACGTCATTCAGGTCGAATCGCGGACTTAGGCTTCCCGTGTTATAGCGCAGCTTGAAGCAGTATCGATCCCTGCTGTTATGCTCACGGGCCTCAGCCACTTCCACCCCTGCCACCTTGCGGAAAGCCGGATCATCGTCATAGTAGCAGTTGCCCTTCGGGTCCCAATAGACAAACCAGAAGAAGTCGCCCTGCTTATACCCCCGGGGCTTATAGCTGCTGTAGTAGATGCCGTCCCTCCATTCCACGTCCCTGAACAGTCGCAGGCCCTGGTCTATTCCCTTGCTGTCTATCAGCGAGGCATATTCCACATAGTTATCGTAGAGCTTTCCACCGTAGATGCCGGCTGCAAAGTAGCCTCCTTCATCATGCAGCCTGACTATCTCCTTGAAACGGGGCTGACAGCTCACTTTTCCGTTGTTCAGCACGCCATAGCGCCCGTCCTTCAGGAATATCTGAAGACCGGCATGCTTCTGACCGCCCTTCTTGATGCGTACCATCTCCAGGTTCACCAGCTCCCGCTGCCGTGTTGAGTCGGATTTGCCATCCGGCTCGTCCAGCACCACATAGCGGCCGCTCTTCGTGTCACCCTTGCCTGATGCCTGTCCAAAGAATGTCTGTCGCCAGTCCCGTTCTTCCGTGGGCAGTCCGAAGGTCTGGTAGAGTCCAACGTTATCTAATATCAGCACATGTGGCTTCCCTTCGCTGATGCGCATGCCTCGTCCTACCTGCTGCAGGTACTTCGACAACGACAGCGTGGGACGCGCCAGTTGTATGAACTCCACCTCCGGACAGTCAAAGCCCTCTGAGAAGATATCCACGTTGACAAGGACATCAAAAGCCTCACCCCCAGCTTGCTTTTCTTCCTCTTTTGCTGTTTTCCTGTTAGTATTCAGCGTTTGTTGGTATATACTCCCCACTCCAATCGGAGAGGGACCGGGGGTGAGGCTTTCTATCAGTTTCCGTCTTTCTTCAGCCGGTGTCTTTGCATCTATCACGGCACACCTGACGCCCTGTGCCTTGTAATATTCAGCAATATGCTGCGCATGCTGTCGGTCTATGGCATACACAATGCCTTTCTTCCCTTCTGCAAACTGCCTGTAGGTCTTATATAGATGCTCTATCGACTCGGGCACGTCCATCACTGTGGCCAGTTCCTTGGTCTGGAAGTCACCGTCAGCACCACGCTTGGTCAGGGAGCGCACGCGCCTCAATGCCTCACTGTTGGGTGCTGCCGACACATATTCAAAGTCGCTCAGCCATCCTTTGTCTATGAACTCCTGTATCGTCCACGACTGCAGCAGCGTCTGAAACAGGTCTGTAAACGGCGCATTGTTCAGTCTGCATGGCGTGGCCGTCAGTCCCAAGAACTTTGCCTTCGGCCACCACTCCCATAGCATTCGGTAAGTATCAGCCAGTGCATGATGCGCTTCGTCAACTATTACAAGTGAAAAGTGAAGAGTGAAGAGTGAAAGGCTACGGGTAGGCGCGTTAGCGGGAATGAGGCCTCTCCTCACCAAGGTCTGAATACTCGCCACCTGCACCTGCTTCGTCTCGTCGATAGGCTTGCCACTCACAATCAGCCCATGCTCAATCCCAAATGCATCAAGTGTCCGTGATATCTGTTCAATCAGCTCCCGGCGATGTGCCACCACCAATACGCTTCCCTGATGGGCGGCAGCAAATTGGCTTTCCCCTTCGGGCCGCCGAGCTGGACATTCTTCACTCTTCACTCTACACTCTTCACTTATAAGAGCCGCCATCAGGTGCGTCTTTCCCGTACCTGTCGGCATCTGCACCATCACGCTCTGCTGCCGTTTCCAGGCCCTCTTCAGCCTGTCAAGCATCTCTATTTGATAGTCACGAAGCATAACCGTTGAATAGTTGACGTAGATGTTGACGTTATCGTTGACGTTGACGTTATCGTTAAATCACGTTCTCCTTGATCGTCTCAACAATATACCTCACATCATCATCACTGACGTATGGGCCTGCAGGCAGACACATACCTATCTTGAACAAAGCTTCTGACACCCCATTAACATACGCCACGCTCGTTGCCGAAGTCTGACAAATCACCCCGTTAGGCAATTCCTCATTTCTCATTTCCCCTTTCTCATTTAGCGGAGCGCAATAGACAGGCTGCTTATGCATTGGCTTCCACACAGGACGAGCCTCAATCTGAGCCTTGTCTAATGCCACACGCAGTGCCTCCACATTAGCATTCGGCTCACAATCGGTATGAGCAGACTCAGCAGCATGTATCACACCGGCAGCACCGCCTACAGCACCCGTCACAATAGTCTTATAAGCATCCTCCTGTCCCTTCACCTTCACCTCCGGGTCAATCGTAATCGTACACAGCCAGTAGTTGGAGTCATATACGGGAATCTCTCTTCCATCAGCCATCTTACATCTTACATCGGGCTGCTTATGAACAGTAACGCCCTTTACATCTGCTAACAACTGTTCATACAGCCCTTGCACATGCTTATGATGCTTCAGGTGATCCTCCACCACCGTCATCTGTCCACGGCCAATACCAGCACAGATGTTCGACATACGGTAGTTGAAGCCTATCTTCTCATGCTGGTAGTACGGATAGCTCTCACGATACTGCGTGGCATACATCATGATCTCACGCCACTCATCATCATTAGCCGTAATCAGCGCACCACCGCCAGAGGTCGTGATCATCTTGTTACCGTTGAACGACAGCACACCATACTTTCCGAACGTACCCAGCACCTGACCTTTATATCGTGAGCCAAAGCCCTCAGCAGCATCTTCCACCACAGGAATCCCGTACTTATTGGCAATCTCCATGATGCGGTCAGCCTTATACGGCATACCATACAAAGCCACTGGCACAATGGCCGCAGGCTTTTTTCCCGTCTTGGCGATACGGTCTTGGATTGCCTCTTCCAGCAGCTCCGGGTCTATGTTCCAAGTATCAGGTTCAGAATCCACGAGCACTGGTGTTGCCCCAAGGTATGTCACGGGGTGCGTCGATGCACAGAACGTGAACGACTGCACAATCACCTCGTCCCCAGGTCCCACACCGCATTTCAGCAATGCCAGGTGTACTGCCGCCGTACCTGACGACAACGCCACCACCCGCTTATGTAAGTTCCCCCCGCCTTTCGGAGAGGGGTTAGGGGTGAGGCCTTCTCCCTTCCCTTGGGGAAGGGTTGGGGATGGGCTTACAAACTCTTCGAGGTCTTTTTCAAACCCATTGACGTTTGGTCCCAACGGCACCACCCAGTTCGTATCAAATGCCTCTTTGATGTACTTCTGTTCCATACCATCCTCGCTCATGTGAGCCAGGCACAGGTAGATTCTCTTTCTTTCTACCATATAAATCGTTTATTTAAGTTTCACGTATTTGCTTATTATTTTCTCCACACCATTTTATTCACAATCCCCACATAGCTCTGGATAATCTTCACCACCTTCGTCGAGACATTCTCCTCGATGTAGTCTGGCACAGGAATACCGTAGTCGCCATTCTGATTCATGGTGACAGCGGTGTCAACAGCCTGCAACAGTGACACCTCGTCGATGCCCGCAATGAAGAAACAAGCCTTATCCAATGCCTCAGGACGCTCCGTCGAGGTACGTATGCAGATGGCAGGGAACGGATGACCAACGCTGGTGAAGAACGAAGACTCTTCAGGCAGCGTGCCAGAATCACTCACCACCGCAAAGGCATTCATCTGCAGACAGTTGTAGTCATGGAAACCCAATGGCTCATGCTGAATGACGCGCTTGTCAAGCTGGAAGCCAGACTGCTCTAAACGTTTACGAGAACGGGGATGACAGCTGTAGAGAATCGGCATGTCATACTTCTCCGCCATCTTGTTGATGGCCGTGAACAGCGACATGAAGTTCTTTTCGGTATCGATGTTCTCCTCACGGTGGGCAGAAAGCAGGATGTACTTCCCTTTCTCCAATCCGAGTCTTCCGTGTATGTCCGATGCCTCTATCTCGGCAAGGTTCTGGTGCAGCACCTCAGCCATCGGTGAGCCAGTGACATACGTACGCTCCTTCGGCAGACCACAGTCAGCCAAGTAGCGACGGGCATGCTCACTGTATGCCATATTTACATCACTGATAATATCGACGATGCGGCGATTGGTCTCTTCCGGCAGACACTCATCCTTACATCTGTTGCCAGCCTCCATGTGGAAGATGGGGATATGCAGGCGCTTGGCACCTATCACACTCAGGCATGAGTTCGTGTCACCCAACACTAATACAGCATCAGGCTTCGTCTCTACCATCACCTTATAACTCTTGTCGATGATGTTACCCATCGTACTGCCGAGGTCATCACCCACCGCCTCCATATAGATGTCAGGATCGGCTAACTTCAGGTCCTTGAAGAACACCCCGTTCAGGTTATAGTCGTAGTTCTGTCCCGTATGTGCCAACAGACAGTCAAAGTACTTGCGACACTTGTTGATAACAGCTGCCAGGCGTATGATTTCAGGCCTTGTGCCAACAATTATCAATAATTTTAATTTCCCGTTGTTTTTAAAACCACTCATAATTTCTTTCATTTTTATTAATTGACCACGGATTGCACGGATTAAACGGATTTAAACGACAATACGCTCTTTTTCAAGTTCATCGGAACATCCGAAGTTGTAGAGTAAACCCAACTTGTAGCCTGTGGCATGAAGGTAATTGTAAATATGATTTTCAGTTCCTTTTCTCGTTCGTACGGAATGTTGCGTCTCTGGAATTCTATTTCCAGTGCTTCCTGATAGACTGCTTCAAGGAAGCCGTGACCGAGCTTATTGTAAACATGGAACGCAGCTCCGTTGATTGCATAAGTAAGGTCACTGTATAGCAACATATCCGTGTTATCCGTTAAATCCGTGTTCGTTACTTTACAGGCTCGAAGAAAGTATCAGGCTTGTTCGGATTAAATATCTCGTTACAGTACATCACCGTCACCAAGTCCTCGGTGTCCGAGAGGTTGATGATGTTATGCGTATAGCCAGGCAGCATGTGTACGGCCTCTATCCTATCACCACTTACCTCCCACTCCAGCACCTTTCCTTCCGGGTCATTGAGGTTACGCTGCTGGATGAGCCCGTGGCCTTTCACCACGATGAACTGCTCAAACTTCGTGTTGTGCCAGTGTTGCCCCTTTGTGATGCCCGGTTTACTGATATTGATTGAGACTTGTCCTGCATTCAGTGTATGCACCAGCTCCGTAAACGAGCCACGTTCATCCACATTCATTTTCAATGGAAAGGCCGTCTTCTCATAAGGCAGATAGCTCAGGTATGTGCTATAGAGCTTCTTGGCAAAGCTGTTAGCCGGTATCTCAGGTATCATCAACGTCTTAGGCTGCTCTGCAAAACTCTTCAGCAGCTCCACAATTTCACCCAGCGTTACCTTATGTGTCACTGGACAATAGCAATATCTACCTTTTTTGACCACGGATTGCTCGGATTGAACGGATTCTTTTTTATCTGTATTATCTGTTATATCCGTGTTCGTCATTTCTGGTATAGGGATTACTTCGAGGCCATCGAACTCGCAATGCTTCTCCTCCCCTTTTAGGCAGGCTATCATTTCGTCAACGAGATCGTCAATGTACAGCAGCTCCAGTTCTACACTGGGGTCGTTTACTGTATAAGGCAAGTCGTTTGCGAACGCATTGCAGAACGTCGCCACGGCAGAGTTGTAGTTAGGACGGCACCATTTCCCAAACAGATTCGGGAAACGATAGATCAAGACCCTTGGTCTAAGTGAAGAGTGAAGAGTGAAGAATGAAGAATTTGCTTCCGCCTGTAAGAACTCTCTTTCATATTTCAAGAAGAGATCTTCTCCCGCTTTCTTCGAGCGGCCATACTCACTATTTCCAAAGCGACCAGTGAGCGAGGCTTGCTGCGACGAAGACAACATCACAGGGCATTTGTTGCCATGTTTCTTCAGCGTGTCCAACAAAGTGGAGGCAAACCCGAAGTTCCCCTCCATGAACTCCGAGGTATCCTTCGGTCTGTTCACACCTGCCATGTTGAACACGAAGTCGCACTCCTTGCACCACTTGTCCAACTCCTCCGGAGTGGAATCCAAGTCATACTCGAAGATTTCCTCTATCTTCAGCTCAGGAAACCTCCTGTCTTTTCCATCGCGAATGTTCCGCAGGGCCGCACATAAGTTCTTTCCCACGAACCCCTTTGCACCAGTTACTAATATTTTCATATCACTCTTTTTATGTCACACGGAAAGCACGGAAAGCACAGAAATATTTTATTCACACAGATTACACAGATGGCACAGATTTATATATGGTCGCTACGCTCCGCTCGGCTTTGCCGCTTGCCACCGAAGGGACGCAAGAATGTGGAAACAAAAATCTGAAAGATTTAAAAAGATAATAAGTTTTATATTGATTGAAGAGCTTGTGAAATCTTGTTGCCTCCAAATTTCTGTGATTTCCGTGATTTCTGTGTGAAATTAATATTTTTGTTTAAATTTTGAGGACGTTAGGACGACCCGATAAATCTGTGTAGATCTGTGAGATCTGTGTGACCTTAAATTTTTGTTTAAATTTTGAGGACGTTAGGACGACCTATGATTTTCCGTGATTTCCGTGATTTCTGTGTGTGGTTAATGCTTGCTGTGTGAAATATATGCTTTCTGTGTGAGAGGTTACTTTACGATGTTTGGAATACCATTCAACTCATTCTGGATATACTCCAGCGAGGCAATCTTAGCCTTGGTCTCTTCGAGGTTAAGACGATACGTATTGTCGCTGTTGAACTCCTCGATAGTCGCACGCTTGGTATCACCGTCCTTGAAGAACTTGTCGTAGTTCAGGTCACGATTGTCTGCCGGCACACGGTAGAAGTTACCCATGTCCTCAGCCTTCGCACACTCCTCTTTCGTCAGCAGTGTCTCGTACATCTTCTCACCGTGACGAATACCAATCACCTTGATATCCTCCTTCTTGCCGCCAAACAGCTCACACACCGCCTCCGCCTGTGTCTGTATCGTACAGGCAGGAGCCTTCTGCACGAGGATGTCGCCGTTCTGCCCATGCTCAAAGGCAAACAACACCAGATCGACCGCCTCCTCCAACGACATGATGAAACGCGTCATCTTCGGCTCCGTCAGCGTGATGGGGTTGCCCTTGCGAATCTGGTCTATCCAGAGTGGAATCACCGATCCCCGTGAGCACATCACGTTACCATAGCGCGTACAGCAAATCTTCGTCTCACCACTGTATCGGCTCTTTGCCACGGCAATCTTCTCCTCAATGGCCTTCGTGATGCCCATCGCATTGATAGGATATGCCGCTTTGTCAGTTGAAAGACAGATCACGCATTTCACGCCCGCATCGATGGCAGCGTCCAATGTGTTGTCCGTACCAATGACGTTCGTCTTCACCGCCTCCATGGGGAAGAACTCACAGCTCGGCACCTGCTTCAGCGCAGCAGCGTGGAACACATAATCCACGCCCTTCATGGCATATTTCAGGTTCGACCTGTTCCTCACGTCACCAATGTAGAACTTAATCTTGTTCGCCACCTCCGGCATCCTTGCCTGGAAGTCATGGCGCATATCGTCCTGTTTCTTTTCATCACGCGAGAAGATACGAATCTCCCCAATGTCTGTTCTCAGAAAACGGTTCAGCACGGCATTGCCGAATGAACCAGTGCCGCCAGTAATCAGCAGCGTTTTGTCCTTAAATACTGACATAATTATATCTTAATTTACTTTATCTTCCACTTCTGGTTTTCAACTTTTCTATATATCTTCCACATGGATTCTGAAGGAAATACTGATGCTAATTTCATCAGTCGATAAACATCTGTTAAGCCTCTTGCTATATATCCCTTTTTCCTGCTCTTATACCTTTCGTCATAATGTCCGAAGTTTCCTCCTTCCATCATCTCTTTCAAGATGACACGGCCTCTTCTTTCATCTGGCTCTACCAAAAGATATTGATCTTCAAGCCCAAGATATTCTTTCTCTATCCACATCACCCCTCCTGCAAATCTAAACAATCCAAACTCTTTAAAAAGATTCGCTATATCAGTGTGATTCGTGTTCGTCTTAAGAACATAATAATAATCCACAAAATGTCTTAATCCGATACCTTCAATAAAAAAATGTATCATGATATGTGCCATCTGGAATACAGCATTAAATTCTGCTGTCGGAACAGCAATTCTACCTGCACATTCAGGCAATTCCACCTCATTTCCCATTTGTATAGCCTTAATGGTATTACACCACTTCAGGAAGTTCCTATTGGCAGAACCACTTAACAATGTACATGGCTTGTAATGAACTTCAACCTCTACGTCCTTGAATATGGGGAATTCTATATGATGTTCTTGTTCAAAAGCATCTGGACACCGTTTCCTGACGAACTTGTTGATGTCATCGCGAGAACCATCTACCCATATATCAATATCCCCAGACATACGGCAAAAGGGGTTATCATACATCAACGCATTCCCTTGTCCTTTTAAGATGCAACTCTTGAAACCAGCATCAGCAAGCATTCTGCTGATTTCCACTGACCTCTTATTCGCTATCTGATTCTGTGCCTTTATCTGCTCACATGTTCCAATCCATTCAAACAGCAAAGCTTGTGATGGCCACTGCTCTTTGGGGAGTTTCTGCACTCCCTCAAAAGCAATACCCACCACAGATTGCTTCTGCGCATCAAGAAATAAATTCTCCCAATCCTCCTTAGAAGGATTATGTGACAGTCTATCTTTATTTCCTAATGCAATCTGAATTAGTTCAAAAAATAAATTCTCCAATTCTTGATAAATTAACGAAAAATCTCTTTCAAATCCATTCCCAATTACAAGAGTTCCACACTCGCCCTTCTAGGCTCGAAACAACAGCAAGGCCGCAAGGCCACAATCCGTACACCACTTGCCCGCTGAGGACCAATCTTCGCAAAAGTTGCCAGTACGCTATGCTTTCCGCCAAGCCCAAGAGGGCCGGTCTTGCTCTCGTTCACCTTTTCGGTAATCCGTTTCTCAAAGTCACTCTGCACGCCAAAGTCGCCCTTTGCCATCGCTTCCATCATAAGGCTCGTGGCCTCGAACTGAGAGCGTCCGATACCAATAGCCAAGGTACAAGGCGAGCATCCCAACTGCGAAACGGCAGGAATCGCACGATTCACAATCTCATCAATCACCACCTCCACACTATGCTTGTGGAACACCCGCTGGGTGATACCCCGAATGGCAGGGCCACCTCCAAGCATCATAATGGTCAGGCGAAGCACATCCTCTTCCACAGGTTTAATCAGAATCGGAGAAGGAGCCAATGCTCCGCTGTCCTCATCCAGTCCTCCGCTTTGGTCAATGCGGGCATAGTCATCGCCCTTGATGGCCATCGGACGGCCCGGCAACTGGCGCAAGCCCATCGTCACCCCTTCCTGAATCTGTTGCAGCAGTTCGCCACTCACATTGCGGCCCGGTCCAACTTCAAGGAACAGATGCGGAATACCCGTGTCATCACACAGCGGACTACGTCTCTCTTCTGCCACCAGCGCATTGTCCAGTACCTGCCGCATTACCCAGCAGGAGCTTTCAATCTCCTCACTGGCAATCGCCTTGCGATAAGCCTCTTTCTGATCCTCGCGGAATGTGGAGCCTGCCCTTACCAGACAGTCCGCCACCTTTTCTTGAATACTAATCATAAATGCTTTCTCCTTTCGCTGCGGCAATGATGGCTTGATAACCTTCAACTTTGATTCTATATAGTGCTTCCATTCCAAGTTCCGGCCATGCGACACATTCGCGTTCCAAGGTCTGGCTTTCCAGCAGAGCCGTTACGGGCGGGATGATGGCAAATACAGCTTTATTCTCTGCCAGCATCTTCACCGTTTCGGGTTTTATTGCTCCTTTCCCAAGGTGCATCTTGATGCCCCCCAATTTGGAAAGGGTTTCAAAACTGCCTTCTATCTCCAGTTTGTTACTCGACGTAGGCCCTACACCCGCAGGACTCACAGCAGTATGGAAAATCACACTACCTCTGAAGTCAATGTCTCGTTTCTCCCATGTACCAGCCTCCAACTCTTTGCAGATGCGCGGCAAAACAGCATCACGCCCACAATAAATATACCCGCTGATACTCACCACATCGCCAACGTTCAACTGGCTGATGGCTTCCTCACTGAAAGGTGTTGTCAGTTCTATCATTTCTTACCCATTAAGTTTTCCATCAAAGCCACTTTCTGTGCTTTGTGGTCAATGTTCAACTTAGGCATATCGCTGCGGATGCCCTGACGCACGTGGACGTCAATGAAAAGCGGCATCTCGCCACTTCCCTGCTCACGCACAATCTGCTGCAATTCTTCTTTGGTCTCTACCGGATGCCCGGGCGTGCGATAACCGCAAGCCTCAGCAATGGCGGTAAGGTTTACTATATATCCCGCCGACGGCTGACCACCAACGGATTCGTTCACGCCGTTGTTCAGCACGATATGCACCATATTGCCAGCCTTGTAGCGGCAGTTGGTGGCCAAGGCTCCCAGATGCATCACCGCAGCGGCATCGCCGTCAAAGACAACCACCTTCTGCTCCGGCTTCGCAAGCGCAATGCCCAAGCCCACGGAAGAGACGTGACCCATAGAACCCACATTCTGGAACTCGTGACCTTCACCCACACCGTGAGCCTTCAACTGCTCGTGTACCTCGCGAGTTGCCCGTCCTGTTGTGCCAAGATACACGGCATTGCTACCCAGCACATCAATCACGGCAGAAACAGCATCCTCGCGATTCATCAGCGGACTCTCGGGATAAACCTGCTTCTTGATCTTCTCCGTCAGGATGGCCTTCTTGGCAATCAGTGCCACTGGCGAAGAAATCTCCTTGGCCTTGCTCACTGCCCAGGCAAACTTCTCCACCACGGTCTCTTCCGCATCCAAGATCTCATACGGTATGTCCATATCCTTCATCAGCACCGGGGTCAGTTCACCTTGCTTCTTGTGCTGGGCGTGGTCGCTGATGGCAGGGTCTCCACGCCAACCGATAACCAGCACCATCGGAATGCCATACACACAGTCGTGCGTCAGCGAAAGCAGCGGATTGGTGGCATTGCCGATGCCAGAATTCTGCATATACACCACCGGGATATTGCCCGTTGCCATATAATGGCCTGCGGCAATGCCGATGGCATTCCCCTCGTTGGCAGCCATCACGTGCTGCCCGTCGGGGATATTCTTCACCATATAGAGGCAAAAGTCGTTGAGCAGCGAATCGGGAACACCCGTAAAGAAGTCAACGCCCATCTTGCCCAAAGCATCAAATAATTGCTTTTGATCTACCATTTCTTTATAGGTTGCTCACCAAGTCTGCGACTTTCGTGTCCGCATTCTTGGTCAATTCATAAATACGTTTGAACACGTCTTCCTTCACACCTCCATAGCACATCAGCGCTTCATACCTCTCCAGGAACTCTGCTTCCGTAAACGGATTCTCCGGCTCCCCCTTGGGGAAGTCCACCCGCTCCGAATAGGTTCCGGATGTCGTAGCGATTGTCAGGACTGCACTCTGCTTCTCTGGGAATATCTTGCTCAATTCCTCGTCCGACACGACCTGCACCTTCTTGGACAGATCCTTGATAGATTCACTCTCCAGCACATCGTCTTCAAATTCCTGTAGGCCGGCTTTTCCGTAAGCCAGAGCCACCGCTGTACTGTATGGCGTGCTCATCTTTGCAGAATAAGCACCCTTCACTTCCTGATGGTCGTGGCCGGATACTGCCAAATCGTATGTTTCCACCTTAATGCCGAGCACCTGCTCAGGCGTGATACCATACTGGTTTCGAAGATGGATAGCGGCCTCCACCGGCGGATGAGTATAACGGCAGGAGGCATAAGGCTTGGTATAGCTCTTCATGATTGCGTATGTGCCATTCAGCAAGGTGGGCTTGATGGCCACATTCTCGTCTCCTGCCATCATCTTCAGGAAGCCACGATACCCGCCAAGCGGGTCCTCGTGTCCTTTGAATCCGGCCTTGGCCAGTTGCAGGCTGGTGAGCGAGAGCAGTGCGGTCTTCGCCACATTGTAGGGCTTCAGCTCCGACCCGTCGTCCAGCACTTTCAGCATTCCCGAGGCAGACACACAAGCAGCTGCAAAGGCTTGGAACCGTTCTTCGTCCGTAAAGCCAAGCATATAGGCAGCTGCAAGTGTTGCCCCCAGCATTCCGCAGGTACCCGTGGCGTGAAAGCCCAATGCCTTGTGCTTGGGCTGGATGGAAACTGCCATCGTGTACGACGCTTCATAGCCAATCACAACCGCTTGAAGCATCTGCGCCACAGTCTTGCCATACCTCTGCGACAACGGAATCAAAAGTGAAAAGATGGGCGACCCCAAATGGATAATACCGGAGTTTGTTCCGTCATCATAATCCAATGCGTGCGCATTCAACCCGTTCAGGAACACCGCCTCTTTCAAGACAAGGCTCTTCCCTGTCCCGATGGCTTTGAAGGCTCCTTCCTCAGGCTCCGCAAAAGCGAAATACCGCTCCATCTTGCCACTTTGGAAATGGGCACCGGCACAGGTCACCGCCAGATAATCCAGCAGCGACTGCCGAGCCCGCTCCATCACCTTGGCAGGGACGGGCTGCTTGGCCACCTTATCAATCGCATCAAAATATGCTCGTGATATGTTCATAAATCTTAGATAAACTTGAAGTAAGCCGGACTGTCAGGCTTTGCTATCTCCCAGGCGTCATCCATCGCTTCGAGAATCGACTGCGGCAACTCGCCTTTCTTGGCTGCTTCCATATTCTGCTCCATCTGCGTAATCTTGGAGGCTCCCAGCAGGATGCCGTCGCCTTTCGTTGCTTCCAGCATCGAGTGGTTACAGAGCCAGCGGTATGCCGCCTCCACCATTGGAATACCTTCCGCCTCACAGGCCTTGCGAATCTCATCCACGGCATCGAAGTAGCTCTGCTTCCAATAGCGGTCACGGTAGCTCTTCAAGCGGGCAAAGCGTCCTGGTTCGGGAGCATCCTCAAAGTGGTGATGCTTGCCCGTGAGCATACCGCCCGCCAGCGGATTGAAGGCATAGAAGCGCATCCCCAAGGCACGGATGGCCGGGAATAGCTCAGGCTCCACATTGCGGCACAGGGCATTGTACATACCCTGATACACCGTCGGCTTCGGGCAGCCATATTTCTCGCACTGATGCCAGATTTCCACCACCTGCCAGGCGGGATAGTTGCTCAGTCCCAGTTCTTTCACCTTGCCTTGCTCATAGAGTTCCGCTACGGCCTCCAAAGCCTCCCCTATCGGAGTCTTGCCGTCCGGAAAATGAAAATACAGCAAATCCACCTTGTCTCGGTTCATCCGCTTGAGCGATTCGTTAAACTCCATTAGGATGCACGCTCTGTCCAGCTTTCCGGTGATGCGGGGATGCACTTTCGTTGCCAGATAATATCCGTCCAGCCGGGGCAGAATCTCACCCAGATACTTCTCCGTATCTCCTCCGTTATAGACGTAGGCTGTGTCCAGCTCATTATTGCCAGTTTTCAGAAAAGTCTCGGTCATTGTGCGGCTAGCCTCCAGGTCAAGCTGGGGACCAAAATTCATCGTACCAAGAACTATTTTCATATTATTCATCTTTTCCGAGAACAAGGCTCAATACGGAATCTTCATTCTTCACCACGCCATATACATTAGCACGGCGAACAATCTTTTCTGCCCAGCGGTGGTGAGGTCCAATCTCATTCATTTTGCCTCCACCTTCACTCTTTATAACTCCACCGGAAGTATTCAGGATTTGGATGGCATCATTATATTCTTCCTCAACGACAGTGAACATGGCATTCACAAACTTGGCGTGAGTCGGATGAATGATCGTTTTGCCCACAAAGCCGTTGGCACGATCAAGCATCACTTCCTTCAAGAGTCCGTCAATAGCAGGATTCACAATATCCTGTCCCTTAATCAAAGCATTATGGAAATTACGCTTAATCACGTCGTCGATGTCGTCGTCCTTATAGGCACGGAAGTACTCCCACACCGCTGCCGACACGCAGTAGTCATTATAGCGGTTGAAGGCATTCAGCACATCAGAGAGCGCATCGCGCACAGTCATGATGTCGAACACCGTAGAATTGATGCCACGACGTACTCCAAACAGTGACGACATGTCTGTACCACCCACACGAATGTTCAGGATCAGTTCCTTGTATGGTGCCAGAATATTTCTCAAAAGCAACAGTTCCTGATTACGACTCTCACGGAAAGCAATCTCTTCACCCTCTAAGATGGGCATACCATAGAGCGTCACACCGAGTCGGGCATTGGTCTCTACCAATGTACGCAGCACCCCAAGAGCATTTTTGCTGTTGAATTTCGGGAAGTTAAAACCTGTCAGTATGTTCGCCTGACGCTTGGTGATGCGCGAGGCAAAGCTCTTAAACTGCTCAGGATTGCGCACTCGCATAAAAATCAGCGGAATGTCATCCTGAGTAATCTTGCCCTCTTCAATCTGATCTGCGAAGAAGTCCATAGTGTCGAGGATATTCTGCTCTGCTGCGGGCAGATCCTCCTCTTTAATGGCATCCTCACAACACATCACGAATGATGTGACAGGCAACTCGTGGTTCACCACTTTGGCACGAATATCCTTCGTTCCAGGCATATATAACGTAGCGCCAAGGCAGTACTGCAGTGTATCGCGTTCAGTATTCTTATTAAACTCCATCGGCTCCTTCACAAAATGGAATCCGGGATTATACATGTGATGTCTCATTTCTCAAACTGAAAATTGAAAGTTGAACGTTGAAAATTAAATGTTATTTCTTTGGAGAAACGATTGCTTCTGGATAATACGTATCGATGACTCGCTTTACCAATGCCACTTGTTTAGCACGTTTCTTGGCATCAGCCTCAGTGGTATCCCAGCTATGCGTCGCTGCCACACTGCCACCAGTCTTCAGATAGATAGGCGCAGCCACACGGATGAACTCCGGCACCTCGTAGTGACGAATAAAACCACCTGTTGACTTCGGGTTCTCCGTATGAATGTCAATGGGAATGTCAATTGCTGCACGAATAGCAGACAGCATCTGCAATTGGATGTCACGCACAGGGTTGAAAGAGTTGGCACCTATCTCCTGCAGCATCTTTGCCGAACAGGGATTACCATGCCCTGTATGTGCAGACACTTTAAATTTTACGTCGGCAGGCAAGAACCCGTCGCGGCGCATCTGGTTCATCAACCACAGTTGCCCCTCATCATAAACCATGAATGAGCGAACACCAATCTTCGCAGCACGCTTGATGTCTTCTACAGCGCGAACGATTTGCTCCTGACCACGCAGACGATACCCCATGCGTACACCCTCAGGAGTATTTACCGAAGCACTTGTGTCAATAGTTGCACGAGGCCCTGTGGCCAACAGCAGTTCCACGTTCCATTTTTGAGCATACTCCAACATTTGCTCTATCTCACTGTCAAGCAGTCGCATGATACCCTGCGTCTGAGTCACACGGTGAATCTCTATACCATAGCCATCCAATGCCTCCAGCAGAGCCTTCATCGGGCCAGGCCCTTGAATGCCCGGTACTTCAAAACGATACTGTCCACCATCATCAAAACGTTTTTCCGAGGTAGGCAAATCATACAGGTCACCACCCGGCATACCGATGCTTTCCAGGAAAGCACGGGTTTCTTTCATTGTGTAGAAGTTCATATCTATTACTATTTTAAAATTATTTCAGTTCTGGGAGCAGGTCGTGACGCATAATGTCATTGCCATCTGCATCCAGTACCTTCACTCGGCTATTTATCTTCTTCAGTTTCTCATTGTACTCCACAATCGAATCGGCCACGATGTTCATCCCGGCGATTCGGTCGCTGCTGCTTGTCACACCTCGCATCTGGGTTCCCTTTAGGCGGACGGGATGGAATTCGTTGATGACACCTTCCTTCTCCAGTTCTTCAAATCCTTCGAAGTGGTCAAATACACCTGGTTTGCAGTACACGAAGTCGTTGACTACCACATTGTGCCGCTCGAACTTCGGACTCAGGTCCGGTTCCTTACCCAAGGTAATGTCAAGCGTGGCACCAATCACATCCACACCGCTGGCATACTTGATGAGCAGGTATTTCATATTTCCACCGGTTCGTGCGCAGAACTCCAGCACGGACACCTTATCGCCATCGTGCAGCAGTTGCACCAGCAGCGGAGCATTGACCAGTCCGAAGCCATCGGCTATTTTCTGGCAGATTTCCTCGATCTGCTTCATCACAGCCTCTGATGCCTTCACCGGATAACGCCCACGGAAAATCACGAATCGGTCCTTGTCTTTCACCTTCTCGCTGTTGGTCACATTCAGCAGTTGGGCCTTGCCGTTCACCACGAAGGCATCCACACTGATTTCCTCGCCCGAGAAGTACTCCTCCACGATGACTCTTCCACTGCGGCCAATCTGATGCGCCTCCTCATAATACAGCTTCAACTCCTCCAGATTGTCAGCCTTGCGCACGCCTTTGGAGCTATAGGCATCCACGGGTTTCACCACCATCGGGAACTTCAGCTTCCCGATGACATCCATATCAAAATGGTCGGTTTCCACATAGTCGGTTGTCGGTACACCAGCCTGCTTGAAGATTCGTTTCATTCGTATCTTGTCCGACACATTCTGGCACGTCTCGTAGTCAATGTAGCAAGGCAGTCCAAGCATCTTCGACACCTTGGCCACCACCAGCAGCACCTGGTCGGCACAGACCGTAATCAGGAAATCGACTTTTTCTTTCAAGGCGATTTCCTTGATGGCCTCCATATCGAACACATCCACGTGGAAGAACTTGTCTGCATACGGGCGTGCCACAGCAGCCGGGCTGCCGTCGGCCAGCAATGCCTCGATGCCCCGTTCTTTCAACTGTTTGATTAACTCTATTTGCGGCAATCCGCCGGCTATTACTAATGCTTTCATATTGTTCGTTTAGTTTGTTCCGTCAAAAGCGCCACTGATCACAGAGACATTTTTCCCTGCAACAACGCTTTTGATGGTCATAAAGATTATCTTGATGTCAACCCACAGCGAGCAATGGTCTACATACCAGACATCCAGCTTGAATTTCTCTGTCCACGAAATATTATTTCTGCCGTGAACCTGTGCCCAGCCGGTCAGTCCTGGACGCACTTCGTGACGTCGTGCCTGCTCGGGAGTATATAGTTCAAGATAGCGCAACAGCAAGGGACGGGGGCCAATCAATGCCATATCTCCCTTCAGCACGTTGATCAGCTGCGGCAGTTCATCAATAGAGAATTTACGGATGAAACGGCCAATCTTCGTCACTCTTTGGTCGTTGGGTAGCAGATTTCCGTTTTCATCTTTCTCATCCGTCATACTCTTGAACTTAATCACCTTAAATATCTTGCCGTTTTTACCTGGACGCTCTTGGTAGAAGAATACCCCTGCTCCCTTGTTTACAAAATGCAGTACAATGATAATGATTAACAGAATAGGACTTATACATACCAGTGCCAGGAGAGAGATTACGAAGTCAAACAGTCTCTTAAAAAAATGCTTGTACATATCGGTATTGTCTTTTTATTGTTATGCAACCATATCAAGCCGCTGCCACAAGCTGTTGCAGCTTAGCGTTGACTCTCGAAATAGGCCTTCGCGAACGCCCCAACATATTCTATATTGTTGATTTTCTTATAGTTAAAGAATTTGCGCACTTTATCATTCGCAAGCACTGGCCTGCACATGATTTGCTCGTAGTCGATTGCCGGATGGGAATTGATTTCGCAAAGTTTCATTCCGTCCTCAGTGATAATGATATCAAGTCCAAGGTAGTCCAAGGATGAAACGTGCTGACAGATGGCATCGATCTTCTTACGCACAATAGGCCAATTGGGAAGCCCGTGGTCTTTCCAAACGATACCGGTATCGGGATGTCTGTCCAGCATCCATTTCCCATCAGGAGTAAACCTCTTGTAGCGAATACAGAAATCCTTGTATCTGCCTGTTTCGAAGTCGAAACCTACACCCACACCACCTGATGAAAGGTTACTGGCACCACCATTGATTGAAGTGCCGAAACGTGCGTACGACACAGCACATGACCATGTAGTGGGCGCATATTTGTCTTCCTCAGGATTCTTGCACATGATTACCCGCAGTGTACACTCGCTGTCCGGCCAAACCGCAGCCAGTTCGTGGTGCTGGTGGCAGTATTCGGTAATGATATAGTTTCGCATTGTGTCGCGAATCTCCTCAAACCTGTGCATATCGATAGGCTTGTTGTTTTCGTACAACCCTCCATCACGCAACTCCAGCTTGATGAAGCCCAATCCACCGGAAGATCCCGAGTTGGGTTTCATTGCGAGAATGCGCTTTTTCTGGAGCAGACTCCAAAGGAAGTCTTTATCCTTAGGAATGTCTGTTGGGCAATCCATCAGATAGGTAAACCGTCCACCGCACAATTCATTCTCAACATACACATAATATTCAGGCATCGTGTCCTCACAACCATTCTGATTCAGCACATATTTGAGTGTGGTCTTGTCAAGCCATTTCAAGAAATGGTTGTTCATCGGGTGTAGCATGAAGTATTGGAAGTCGGGCACATAGTCCTTATAGTTGTCTTCCGTCAAGCCATACAATTCGATGCGTCCAGGATAGAAACCGCGTTCCAATGCCCAGCGTTTCTTTTCATCGTCAGCCACAGGAAATGCCGCCTCGTCGTCCCTCAGTTTTTTCACAAACATACCCGCCCAACGATAATCCATACCGAGAGCACGAATTTTCTCTAACAAAAGATCATAATCTGTCATAGTTGTATCAATTGAAATGTTTAATTATCTTATTATATGTGTGTTCCACCGTATAGTTGTTCAAGAAGAACTGATTCCCATTCTCCCCCATCTGCTTCAGGTCGGACTGTAGCATCTTGTCCACAGCCTCGGTAAAGGCCGTTACGTCATTACTCGGGCACCAATAGCCGTAACCGTTCTGCTCTGCAATGCTTCCTGTGTCGCAGTTAGGATCAGTAGCGGCTATGATTGGTTTCTTCTCCATCAGGTAAGGCAGCAAACGCGAGGGATAATTAGGGATGGTAAAACGGTAATCCAAAAAGATTAGCCCAACATCACAGGCTCGTACCAACTGGTCATAATCTTCCTTGGGCAGGCGGGCATACAGAGAGACATTCTTTGGTTTGGTTTCGTTGTACCAACTCTCCATACGGCCAAACTCTGTGCCGTTGCCCACTACCAGAAAATGGCAGTCCTCACGATTAGAGTTAGCATCCAGACATTTGATCAGAAATGGTATTCCTTGCGGCTTTCCTAAGTTCCCGCCATACACCAACACCGGACGGTCCGTCGGCAAGTTGTACTTCTGCCTAATGGTCTCGCGCTCTTTCTGTGTCAGAACAACGGGATCTTGTTGCTCGTAGGAGTTGGGAGCCACTTCTATACGATCCCGCTGCACCTCTGGATTATGCTTTAAGATATACTCCACATTGGCAGGACTCATGCAACCGATAAAGTCAGATACTTTATAAAGTTGCTTCTCTTGCTTCCTGAAATGCTTGTATAGCAATCCCTTCACGCCCGTCTTACTCATCATGCCTATATCTACCGCATTCTGCGGAAAGATATCTTTCAGCAGCAGGTAAGTTCTGGCTTGCGGATTCAGCTTCTTCAGGTACTTCACGGCTCCCATCAGCGTAATGGGCGGAGTTGAGTAAAGAATCAAGTCGATTTTTACTCCAGCCAGATACTTCTTGATGGCGCTCTTGAATTGCGACTCCACCAACACCTGTCCGGCACCCTTTTCTATCACGTTGGTCTTTTGCAGGTTAAGCGTTCGCACGCCCAGCACCTGGACACCGTCCACCTCTTGCAGGCTTGTCTGCTCACCCGTCCGCCTTTCGCGGGGAGCTACGATATACAACCGATGTCCCTCATTGCGGAATTTCCGCATTAGGTCCGCATAGATGCCCCGGTTCTCGACACCATGCATATTGGACATCGTTAGGAAAATTACATTCATATAATTGAGATTTGTATCTTAGAAATCAAAAAAACGTTTAAAGAAATGTTTATACATAAATACGCTTATAAACTATTTATTATTTCAACATATTCCTTTGAAACAATCTCACAATTATATTTTTCTATTACTGCCCGACGGCCTTCCTGCCCCATCTTATATGCCTCTTCCTTATGCTGAACAAGATAATTGATCGCCTCTGCAATCTGTTCAGGATTCTTTGGATCCACCAGCATGCCGAATTTGTATTCTTCCCATATCTTTCTATATACAGGTACATCAGAGCAAATAAGCGGCAGACCTGCCTCCATACTCTCAAACACTTTGATGATGCCTATATTGCCATTATGATAATGCGTCTTTGAGAAATCTCGTAACACATTACTGATCGTAGAACGCCCCATCAGACCGCTTAGTTCTTCAATTGCAAATCCATCCACAAATTCTACATCCTTCCATTTGGGATATTGCATTAGCTCATTGTGATACCTCTCTCCGCCCCTGAAACGTCCAGCCAACAAATAGTTGACATTGGGAGTCTTTTCCATTGCCTTAAGCAAATACTCTTGACAACTATAGCTGTAGATAGACCCAAAATAAATGATTCTGTTTTCTCTTTTAAGGTAGTCGTCCAATGATAGTTTGAAATCCCAGTTGACGAAGGGAAAATTTCCTTGTATTTTATACCTTTTGACTCCCAATTCTTTAAGAATTTCACCTTCATCATCACCTGTTGCCAAAACAAAATCGAACTTTCGCAAAAAGAATTTCATCAGCACCAACAAAACTGAAACAACCATTTTCCTAAGCCACAAAGGCTTATCTTTTTTCAGCATATAAAGATATGGATGCTCCTCCCTTAATTGAAATACGATTTTCTTATCCTTGCGTTTTAGCAACATGCACACAAGCATATTCTCAAGACACCAGGTCTGATAGACATCTGCGTCAATTTTTTTCAGTGTCTTATAAGACTGGAAAGGTGCCACGAATACCCTTGAAAGATAGCTTGAATGCTGTTTCTTCCCTGTCCCTATGATTTTCAATCCCTCTTTTTCTGTTTCGGGTTCATCATCATTCACAACGTATATGGTGTCCCATCCTGCTGCTTTCAAAGCCTTGTCATGACGGTATGTCAAGACCTCGTCATCATGACGACTGAACGCACTGAAGAAACACAAAGTTTTTTTATTTTCCATTATTCCCAGTTATTTATCAGTTCTATAACCGTTTTAACCTCTTCCAACGTAATACACGGACCAATAGGCAGACTCAACTCTTCATCAGCCAACCTCTCAGTAATAGGCAGACTCAACTGTGGCGTATTCCAAGCCTCTTTAGCATAGCATTCCTGCTTATGCGGAGCAATAGGATAATGACATACCGTACCAACTCCATTCTGCTCCAGATAGTCGTGCAGGGCATCGCGTTTGCCACCGCCTACCAGAATCGGGAACAGGTGATAGGCGTTCTGCTCGTCGGGCAGCAAGTCAGGCAGAGTCACAAGCGGATTGTTCAGATGCTCATAGTAGTAATGAGCCACCTCCTTGCGATGTTGGTTATCCTCTATCAGATACTTCAACTTCACATCCAGCACCGCAGCCTGAATCTCATCCAGACGGCTGTTGCGTCCGGCATACTTGAACACATACTTCTTCTGAGAGCCATAGTTAGCCAAAGCGCGAACCGCAGCAGCCAGTTCAGGGTCATTGGTAGTAACCGCACCAGCATCACCAAGTGCGCCAAGGTTCTTACCTGGGTAAAAGCTGTGACCTGCAGCATCGCCTATCGAACCCGTGGTCTTCTCTATAACCTCTAACCCATCACCTATAACCTTTGCTTTGCAACCATGAGCTTGAGCGTTGTCCTCAACGAGTTTCAGATTATACTTCTTGCACAATGCGCCTATCTTATCTGTATAAGCATTGCGTCCATACAAATGCACTATTGCAATGGCCTTTGTCTTAGGAGTGATTAACCCTTCAATCAAGTCATCATCAATCTCTAGCGTATTGCCCTTAGGTTCGCACAATACCGGCACCAGTTCATTCTCCGTAATAGCAAGAATAGTGGCAATATACGTATTAGCAGGCACTATCACCTCATCACCCGGCTTCATCACACCCATCTCGATATACGCACGGAATATCCAGATAAGCGCATCCAGTCCGTTGGCACAACCAATGGTGTACTTAGTTCCTATAAACTCTGAGTAGTGCTTCTCGAACTGCTCGTTCTCTTTACCTTGAAGGTACCAACCTCCATTTACAACACGGCTTACAGCCTCATTTATCTCTGCTCCATGCAGAGCAGTCACGTCTTTCAGACTTAGAAATGGTATATTCATATTAATTACTATTTTTCAGAATTATCTATGTGACGGAATGCTACGAAATCATCGTATGAACGTATATAGTCCTCTGCCTTATAAACATCTGATGCTAACACCATACAAACAGCACCCGCAGAGAAATCATCCAAATCTCTCCATATGCCAGGTTTCACATATAAACCTTGATATGGCCTGTTCAAAAAGAAACTACGCTTGCACTTACCATCATCAAGTGTAACTGTAAAAGAACCCGAGGCAGCAATAATTAGCTGCTCCAAGTCTTTATGTGCATGAGCGCCACGGCTTTCACCACCTGGTATATCATATAGGTAATACACTCGTTTCACATCAAAGGGAAATGTTTTCCCATTCTCCACTACCGTTAAGTTACCCTTACGGTCACTATGATGTTTATCAAGTTCAACCATCGTACAGTCAAACACATTATATTGTTTGTGCTCTTGCTTTGTTTCTTTCTTACCCGAAGTTTGTATTGACCCTTTTTTCTTTTCTGATACCGACTTGGAATATGCAAGAAATGCATCATAGTTCCGTATATAGTCATTCACATCGTATGGAATACTACCAAACTCCAAAGCAATGGCATTGGTCGAGAACTCCTTTATCTCACGCCAAAGACCTTTTGGTATATAAAGGCCATAGTAGGAGCGATTCAGCGTAAATGTCTTTGATTGTAGCCCCATCATCTACCACTATGTCGAAAGCTCCAGACAAGGCAATTACCACTTCCTCATTATTGATCTCAGCATGCCCTCCCCTATTCACACCACCAGGCACATCATACAACCAATAGGTGCGCTTAATCTCAAATGGTATTTGTGCAAAGTTCTCTGCAAAAGACAGATTTCCCCTAGCATCAAGGAACTTGGGTAATTGAATTATCTCTGGTTTATCCATAATGTCTCACTTTGTTAGCTTGTATATTCTGTTGTTACTTTTCAGTCTCTCCTTCAGACTTACTGCTGGCTGCCCGACTGAAATCATCTCTATGCCATGACGTTTTTCGTCTGGCTGTCCATCCCTTAACAGGTAAGTCACTCTATAACCTGCTTCCACCAAAGACTTACCCTGTCGATAGACAATGAGGGCATCCTCCCTATTGAAAGCACTGTTTACGAAACACACATGTTTCTGCATAATCAATCGTTTGTTATGTATTTCTTTTCCTTCTTTTCCTTTTTATTAATTCGTCTATAGGTACTAAGCCAGTTAGACATTCCTATGAATGGATTCTGCTTATATCTAAACAGCATTATGAAGAACTCCCACATGCTCTTCATACCATAATGTCGTGACTCTACAAGGAAATACATCACCGAGCCTTGGTACTTGCCCAACCCATGTTTTTTCTTGAACTGATTACAACGCAAAATTACCTCGAAGCGAGTCTTCATTACCTCGTAACTTCTACGGCGCATCAGTGAGCCGTGCGACACTACGTAGAGATAAACCACCTTATCAACAGCCTCTATCTTCCTAGCATAATAGCCTGACACCAAAGAGAAGTAGTCATCGTTGTTGGCTACAACCTCATCATAACGGATGCGGTTCTCTTCCACAAATGAACGCCTAACCATCTTTGCCCAAGGCACATGGAACGACAATCTAAGCCCCCACTCATTGGATGGGTCCTTCAAGTAATTTTGCACTAAGTGGGTATAGAGATCGGCCTGCTCGCTGCGATCACCTGTTTCAGGGTACACGCCATCTGCGCAAAAATAGATGATATCAGCGTCCGAATCCTTGTATTGGTCGAACACCTCGAAGGCTCCAGGTGCAAAATAGTCATCTGCATCTGAGAATATCAGCCATTTGCCTTGGGCATGATTGATGCCCTCATTTCTAGCACCGCCTGCATGACAGTCATAAGCTGAATGTAAGAAGACAACATCGCGGGGGCTGTCTATCTCTTCCCTTTGGACAGGTACTTCACTGTTATCCACAACGATTATCTCGATTCCTTCCTTTTCGGGGATAGAATCGAAGAGTTTGGGCAAAAACTTTATGGCCCCACGCCATACCGGGACTATAACTGAAAAATCTTTAGAATAAGCCATTATATAAAGAGTGGATAACTACTGGGTATTCAGACTTTTTTGACACATTATTATAAGCCACATACATCTTTAAACTGTTGTAATGCTATTGCATTGTTTACTGGATGTTCTCTAAGGTAAGAGCGATATGTTTCCAATTCATCGGGATGTTTTAGAATGTGCTTCATTATTTCATAAACGCCATCAGTGGAATTATCACAAATACGCCCCTCATATCCATCTTTCACAGCCTCATGCGCTGAACCAAAATTCGTAGTTAATATTGGTGTACCAATTATTTCTGCTTCCCGAATCGTCATGGGCAGGCCTTCATATAGAGAAGTTAATACAAACGCATCAGCTTGTTTTATATAAGGATATGGATTTGTTTTCAGACCCACCAGTTTCACTAAATCTCCTACACCTCTTTCTGCTATCATATTCTCAAAGTATTCCTTCTCTCCATCGCCTACCAAACACCAATCAAAATTGACTATGCCTTCCTTTTTAAGTCGTTCACATGCCTTTATAATTCGGTCTTGCCTTTTTTGAGCCATTGACAAACGTGCTACAGTTACAAAGTGTAATTTTCCATTATCACTAAAAGGGTTGCCTTCAGCTTTTGCACTATCTATGATTTGCTGGATATTATAAGTGTTGTAAATGACAAAAGACTTGTTTTTATATTCTGGTAATATTGCATCAACAAGTGATTTATTCTCATAGCTTACACTAACTATTGCATCAAAATCTTCAAATACGCGCAAACCCACATCGTGAGTAAATCCTTCTTTTCTCAAATCATTATGTATCCACGCAATTTTTCTTTTAGCTTTTACATTCTGCAATATGAATTCGTAATCGCCGCCATCGCATATAACACCGTTTTTATCAAACCTGTCTCCTGAAAATGCTATAGCAACGTCATAATAATCATTCGGCACTTTGATTCTATTTATGCCCTTATTCACTATAAAAGACATGCCCTTTTTCCTTCGCAACCAACGTGTAACGATCATACGTATTTGTCCGCCAAAAGTGTTTTTTAACAAGTTTCTATTAAGAATAGCATCTCCTATCATTTGGGAACCTGGAATGATTTTAACATCATCAGGCAAAGAAACATTAGGACTAATGTAGTTATATACAGCACAGATTGTCACTTCATATTGCTCATGAATCTCATTTAGCAGATTCTGAATAGACTTACTAATGCCACCCTGATCTATAATTGTCTGAACCGCAATAAATATCTTTTTTTTCATACTAGGATATTACTAACTGTTTCTATAAGATTTGTTTTTGCTTGCAAAATATTGAACTCTTTTAAATATTTATCTTTATATGATTTCATCTTGCTTGATATCAAAATAGGGTGAACATCTCCTCCGCTAAGTTGTGCCAATATGCATCCATGCATTCGAGGCGAAAAAACAACATTTGCTTTCTGCACATTTGCAATCAAACTATCTAAATCTTTCACCCTTACAATATCAAAGGAGCGACCATGGTTAATCTGACAATATTTTGAAAATTTTGCGCATACTTCACAATCTTCTTTTGTAGTATAAAATAATTTATATTCATCTATTTTAGTTAATTGGCATAATTCATTGTAAGTGTATTCAAAATACTCATTCTCGGAAAGTTGTAAGATATTATGTTTATTAATTCTTTCAATTGTTGTCATACCATAAAGGCTATATATCCTTACTCCTGAAAAGTCAAAATCATTTATGAAAGCCACATCTGATATTTCTATTGAATCTCTATTGTACAATCTCTTCATATAATTCCTGGATAATTTATCTCGAACATATACAGAATCTGCAAGGTTGACAATACGCGCCAATCGTCTTCTTTCTTTAATATTCGTACATTCGGTAACACCAACTCCATACAATACTAGTTTTGATTTCCTCTGTAAATACTTTATGATTAGACTCCAAATATAGATTGGAAATGCAAAACTCGGAGAAATCAGCTCACCACCTCCAATAACGATAACATCAAACTTTTTCTTAATTGCCACAGTAAAAATACTATAGTTGGACTTAAGCCATTTAATATTCTTTATTTTGAAGTGTATTATCTTTTGTAAACACCTGATAATATACCCCCCCCCCAGCCCGTCCGAGAACTCCCGATTTCAAAGGGATTTTGACCTGATTTAGGCTAATTTTGAAGCCATATAAAGGCCTCTACCGAGGGGCAGATTCTT
>Ga0256404_1001710_pt1 | contig 51583 bp, 38 predicted proteins | sample RumenRJG_01DNA_FD_185990 | JGI IMG/M metagenome (GOLD analysis project Ga0256404, IMG submission 185990) | Bovine rumen microbial communities from Lethbridge, Alberta, Canada - RJG_01 | ecosystem: Host-associated > Mammals > Digestive system > Stomach > Rumen | place: Canada: Alberta | collected...
CCTATTGTACACCTTCGAGGAAAGTTTTTTTTGCTATAAGCTTTTGCCCACCACCCGCATAGCAGGTGGTTTATTGTGAAAACATTCCGCTTCGCTACATGTTTTCACCGGCTCATGCGCCGTAAAACTAAAGCGGCTCATTTTATTGAGCCGCTTTTTTATTTTCCAAACATTTTTTATAAAGATTCAATTATTTTTTTGATTTCCGCAGAAGTTCTTACGCAGGATTTTCCAGTTTTTGAAATATTTTTTGCCGCACGGATAGAATCTGGCATCTCTGGAATTTCCCCGATTATATGATGAACATATTCAGAAGAAAGACTTGGATGATCTCGGGCAATAAGAACAGTTGCATATTCCTCGTCTCGGCCAGATTTTTGGATTTTTGCAGCAGCATAGGCACGTGCTGTATGTCGGTCAGCAAAAATTTTGTATTTTGTAAAAAGCTCTTTTGCCGCGCTATTAATTTCCTCATCCTCAACATCTACAGGAAAAACAAAATGACGCATCATCAGTTTATTTGCAGAAAAAACATCTTCCAGCCGCTCAAGATTTGAAGGCTCAGTCGGATCAGAAGGCGTCCGCTCTTTTAGCGGAACAAGCGAATCCAGAATAATCGGATTTCCGCCCGGATTCACCGCAAATTCATTTGTCGCCGGAAGAATAAATCCATTCAACGGCAACGCAAATTGCCACGCATACAATCCCGCAACAACATTGCTATAATTTCCAGCCGCCAAAGCATAATAAATATCACTGTGGACTTTATTTTTAATTCTAGAGAAAGCAAACGGATAAAAAAATGCCTGTGGCAGCAAACGCCCGATATTCGCAGTATTTGCAACTGTAATATTGTGTTCCCTTATAAACTCAGAATCAGCAAAAAGTTCCCGCGCAAGGAGATGACATTTTTCTTCCGAACCATCAACTTCAACCGGATAAATATTTCCGCCGTTCCAAACGTAATCACTTTCCAGAATTCCGCGGACATTATTTTTTTCGCAAATAACAACAGCCTTCAGATTTTTTTTGCCACGCAAAGCCCACGCAAGACTTGCGCAAAGCTCACCGCAATCAGAAACGCCTACAAGAACAGCTTTTTCACCTTTTAATTGAAGAATTGTGTCCAGACACGCTGTAAGGTAAGAGATTCCAAAATCACGGTGATTTCCAGTTGGTGTATGATTCAGTTCAAGAAGAAAAAAATTTTCATCAAGTTGCTTTATTTCAGGTGAAAACGGAAATGCCCTGGTCGCAATCGTTTCACAAATAATCGGGGAAAATTCATCATTTATAAATGCAGAAGTAAGAGTTCCAGCAATTGAGCTGAACGAAGTATCTTCGTCAACATTTAAAAGCCAGCGGCGCAAATCCTCTGTTTCAGACGGAACATACAATCCGCCATCAGCCGGCATACAATTCAAAACCGCCTGAGCAAAGTTGACTGATAATTTTTTGTTTCTAGTGCTTGTGAATTTCATTGCCTTGATTATACCAAAACGATATTAATGTGGAAACAATAAAGAGTATTTTTTATTCTGCCGATAGTAAAAATGGAAGGTTTTTAATGCGAAAGGTTATTTCTTTAATTTTAGACTATTTTCTTACGCTGATTGTGGGCTTTGCAATCGGAATGTTCATCTGCATTCAATATTTTGACAGCATAAATCTTGTTGCAGGCGAACGATTTTTTGTTTCAAAAGAAACGGTTGTGCTTGGAATATTCTACACGCTTCCAGTTCTGTTTCTTCTGCTTCCTTTTGCGCTTGTACTCTACAAAACCCGGCATAAAAACAATCCGGTTTTAAGCTGCGCAACATTCGCAGTTCTTTCGCTTTTAAACTGGTTCATTTTTTATCCTGTTACATTAAAACTTCAAACTGTTGCTGAAAAAAAATTCTCTGAAAACGCTGAAAAATCAGCTTTTTTTAAACTGAATGATTTAACTTCTGGATATTTCAGGCGCACAAACGGAAAACTTTATTTTTTTAACAAAGAAACTGAATCAAATTCCGCAGAAGTAATTTTGCTGGAAGATTCTACCGCTCCGCTAGATTTTGCAAAAGAAGAAAAAATTGACGTTTCAGAAACTTCTGAATTCTACAAAAGTTCAAGTCCATTCCGCGATCCATTGGTAAAAGAAACAATGACTGACATTCCTTATCAGGTAATAAATATTTTTCACTCAATAAAATTTCAGGCTATACGCGCATGGAATTACGGATTTATTCCGTGGATTTGCTTTTGCTCGCTCGGATTTGCATTGTGTTCACTCTACAGCCTTATAAAATTCAGTTCATGGCGAATGATAAACGCATTGACCGCACTTGTGTTTACAGGACTTGTAATCTGGTTCAACGATTTTTATTTTTCGCCGATCAACAACGGAATGCGCAATTTTCTTCAGTCTCTTTTTTACGAAAGCGGAAAACTGAACTTTTTTATTGATAAGGGAATTGAATTTCCGCTCATGCTTATAAATTTACTATTCGGACTTATTTTTATAATCGCCGGAATTGTAATCGCAATTTTCAGAAACAGAGAATAAGGATTTAAGATGAAAAAAAGAATTAGAAACTTTTTGATAAATACTGCCTTCTGCATTTTTGTTTTTATAATCTGCCTTGTTTTTGGCTTTTTTTTCGCAAAACTTCCAGAATTAACCTCTGATTCTGTAGGAAAATTCAGATTTTTTTCCGCAATAAAACTTTTTTGCCTTGTGATTCCGCCGGTTTTTGCCGCAAGCGCAAATGTCGCATGGTGCATTGAATTTGGACTTCACCCGGAAAACAGCCGGCTTCGCTTTTCAGATGCAATGTTCAACCGATACAAAAGCGTTGTTATAAATTCTTTGATTTTTGTGCTTCTTATAAATTGCGCTGGAGAGATTTTTATGCCTCAAATCGCAAATCAAATGAAAATTTTGGAATTCAAGCCAAAACTGATGCATGAATATCAGAATTCCGCAAAATTTTTCTACGAAAATAAAAATTTTGAAACAGCTTTTCATTTTGCAAAACTAGCTTATGAAATCGATCCAAAAAATAAAACAAACCAGGAAATTCTTTTTGTAACAGAAAGCCACAATGATAAAAAAGAGGAAATTTCAGATTCAATTAAAAAGAAAATCAACGAGATGACTTTTAAAGATGAAAATTTTGATATTTCCGAACAAAAAATAAAGCCAGCCGCGACACCCTACAAATCTTTTGAACTTATGAAAACCGCAAAAAATTGCCTTTTGCAAAAAGATTGGTTCGGCGCACATTATTATTCACAGCTTGCGCTAAAGTCCACAGACAAAAAAGACATAAATATTTCAGAATTAAAGCAAATTTCTGCCGAAGCGTGGAACAAACTTGACCAGGCAAAAGAGCTTGGCACAACGGAAGAACAAAAAATCTTTGCAAAAAAATACGAAGGTTACGTTTCGCTTATAAACGGCGACATTTTGCACGCATATTACGTTTTCCATGCGCTTTCGCTTGAATCAAAAAAACTTTCAACAGATCCGGATATTGTGAACTATCTTGGAATTTCAGAAAAACTTCTTAAAAACCAGTATTTTTTCCGCGATGAAACAAAAAATCTTCAGGCTTACGAAAGCGCAAACAACGTTTACTTTAAAATCCAGGAAGATGAGACAAAAAATTCCACAATTTATTTTATTCACGGAATCACAACCAGCCGTTCAACAACAAATATGATTTTGTACCTACGCGGCTTTGAAATTATTGAACTGAATGAAAATGGCGCAGTAAAATCCGGCTATTACGTTCCTTACGCAAAAATGACAGCGCTCCAAACGGAATTTCTAGATGAAGACACAAAAATTCTTCTTGAAATTGACAAAAAAATCACTGCGGTTCCTTACATTCTTTTAAATTCTGTGGATAGAAATTTCCCGGACAAAATCATCAGCCCGGAATTCAAACTTGGAAACAAAAAATCTGAATTAACCGGCTTCAGAATCTTAAGAATGCCATTCAGCGACTTTGAACTAATTGAACAAGCATCCAACGGTGCAGACTCAATGAATTTAATTTCTTTGTTCAATTTTGTAAACAAAGCAGAAAAATACGGTTATTCAGCAGAATCATTTGCGCATATCCTTATGAACCGAATGTTAAAACCTCTATACATTTTGATTTTATTCGTTGTAATCGCATATTTGGCATGGCATTTCCGGCTGGAAGAAAATTCCATTTTCAAATTCAAATGGACCACAATGTTTCCGCTTCTTTGCGCCGCATATTTTTTCCTTTACAATCTTGCAATATGTCTTTTTAAATTCATAAATTACGGACTTTTAGGAATTGCCGGAGTTTCATTTTCACTTGCGGCAGGAACAATTGTCTATGTTTTGATTTTTGCAATCGTTTCTGTGTTCTTTTTGTCATGCAGAAATTCATCCGGAAGATAAAGCGCGTTATTGAATGTTGATTTTTTTTTTAAATTCTGAAAAAACGCTCTCAGCGGATTTACAATTTGCTCCAGACGGTTGTGCTCGCGCTTCGCTTGTAAGAATTTGGGTGCTACGCACTTTAATCGGTTCAATCGCACAAAGTCTTCACAAATTGTAAATCCACTTACGCTTTTATTTCTTTTGCAAAAAAAACAACATTACTCATAACAGCAAAGAATAAAATCAACATTTCATTTCACGTATTTTTGCCTGCATTTTGGTGATTCCAAGTTCCTTGCCGCCGTTTTGTATTCCTTCGCACAATGCGCTGATAAATGGACGGGCCGCAAGGCATTTTTTTGCGCCAAGCATTATTGCCACCTGAATATCGCGTTTTTTTCTGATTCCGCCATCAACCCAAAGTTCCTCACAAACAGATTTTAGGATTTTTACATTTTCCTGTAAAAACTCTGCGGAGGAACCGATTTCAGTTTCTACCCTGCCACCGTGGTTTGAAACAACAATTATTTCCGGTTTTAACTCTCTGCAAAGTTCAATGTCATCTTTTGTGAAAACGCCTTTTATTGCAAGCGGAAGTTTTGAATATTTTCTGAATTCGTTAAGCTGGGCAACAGATTTTTTCTCAAGTTTCGCCTGATTCCGCATAGAAACAATATTGAACGCATCAATATCAATTCCCACCACAAGCGCATTTTCCCGAATCCAGTCAATCCGCTCAAAAAGTCGGGCATTTGAATATGGTTTCAGAAAAAAATCCGCCTTTATACCAAGTTTTTGTACAGCCGCCAATCCAAGTTTTAATTTTTCGTCCGGCGCGCCATCTCCAACGCAAACAGAAATTCCTTCTTTTTGTGCAGCCGAAAAATAAGGAAAATAAAAATCTGACTCGGCTTCAAAACCGATATTCTGAACCGCACCTGTAACTGGTGCTATTCCAAGATTTTCGGCAGTTACTTCAATATCTTCTTTTAATGGAATTTTATCCCAAGCATCGCAGTTCAAAATAAAATTCCGGCTGTTATCCACACCGCCCATTCCCGGCATTTGCCCAACGCAACCATGTCCAAGACAAACACCGCAAAAATGGCATTTAAAATTGTTTTTTGACATTCTTAGTCACCAAAACAAATTCCTACAGAACGTCCAGTTGCAATCAGCGGATCATCAAGCTGAATATTTTTTACTTTTCCGGCACAAGTTTCCAGCGGAATTCCTATAATCTGATTATTCTGCATTGCGACAAGCTGACCAAAATCTCCCCGCGCAAGGAAATCGGCCGCGGCTACACCGAACTGCGTTGCAAGAACTCTGTCATAAGGGCTAGGAGTTCCTCCGCGCTGCAAATATCCAAGCACAGAAGTTCGGCTTTCAAGACCAGTTGCATTTTCAAGTTCTTTTGCAACTCGGTAACCAATTGACTGAACCATTTCCGCACGAGTTTTTTTGAACGTTTTTTTGTCCATTTTTGCCTCTTCTTTTGAAAGAGCGCCTTCCGCAACCACAACAATCGAGAATTCTTTTCCAGCATCCCGACGAGCCAAAACATTTTTTGCAACAGAATTTATATCATACGGAATTTCCGGCAAAAGACAAACATCTCCACCGCCAGCCAACGCTGAATACAAACCCAGCCAGCCAGCTTTATGCCCCATAACCTCAACAACCATTACGCGGCTATGAGAATGTGCTGTTGTGTGAATGCGGTCAATTGCTTCTGTGGCAACATCAACCGCCGTATGAAAACCAAATGTAACATCAGTTCCAACAATATCATTATCAATTGTTTTTGGAAGCCCGATTACATTCAATCCTTCTTTTGCAAGAAGCGCACCAGTTGTATTTGTTCCATTTCCACCAAGAACAACAAGCGCATCAAGTTTCCATTTTTTATAATTCTTTTTAATTGCCTCGATAGGAAGAAGACCTGTCTCTGGATTTGGAAGCGGATTTTTGAAAGGCTTTTCACGGCTTGTGCCAAGCAAAGTTCCTCCGCGCGTTATGATTCCAGAAACGGTTTCTGAAGTAATAGGAAATCCATCACCGTTTATAAGTCCACGGTAACCATTTTTGATTCCGATAACTTTCATTCCATAATTAATCATTGCAGAGCGGCAAACGCCTCGAATCGCTGCATTCAAACCAGGAGCATCGCCCCCAGAAGTCAAAATTCCAAATGTTTTTACGGCTGATTTATTTTTCATACCCAAATTATAACCTATTTTTTCTCTATTGTAATTGAAAATTTGCATAAAAAGAAAACTTCACTATAATTTAACATAGTACGAAATTCTGATTTTTGAGAATTATAAAAAAATCGCTTACGGCAGATTTTCATACTAAAAAACAAGATAAAGAAGCAAAAATGATTTTAAGCGAAATTATAACATCAAGTACAAAATCCTTTTTTTCAGATAAGAACGAAAATATTATGTATTTTTCTATTCCAGAAGCTTTAATGGATTATGTCTACAAATATTTTCCAGAAAAAGGAACTGTCATCAATCTTCAGGAAGATTTTTCGCCCATAAAACCGTTTTTGGGAATTCTTTCTAAATTTAAGCCGACTGAACGCGATATTGCAGAAAATGCCTATATGCTTCACAAAAGCACATTCAACTCTTATTTTAAAACTGGAGTTGCCGACCGTCGTCTTGACCTTGTTATTACAGAGGAACTTTTTTACGAAAAACTTCGGATGAAAAACACAATTGTCGCGCTGTTCAAAAAATATGCGGCAGGTGCTTTTTACATTTTAAACGCGCAGCTGCTTCCTTCAAATTCAATTGAAATTTTAAAGGAACTTGCAAAGGAAAAACTTAACTGCAAACTGATTCTTATTTTTAATTATGCAAACATCGAGGAAAATTCTTATATAAATGAATTCTATCAGGAAATTTCAAACGAAAAGAATTTTTTTGAAATTACAGACTTTGATAAATCCGTAAAAATTCCAGAAGAAATAAAAATCACCAGAAAACCTAGCTACAACACGATTCTTTCATTCCTCAAAAATTGCCGATATTTTCTTTCTTATGAGCAAGCGACAACTTTCCTAAAATGGTTTGAAAACGAACAGGAAGCCTTTAATTTTACAAATGCAGAGATGCGACAAATTCAGCTTGAGGCAGGAATTCTTTTTTACCGGGCAGGTCTTTTGGACAGTGCGCTTTTTTATCTTAATTCAATCCTGGAAGAACAAAAAAATGATGATTTTGAAATAAGCGCGCTTTTTTGCCTTTGCCTTATAAATTATGAGCGGGCTTCAAATTCTGCTGCATTAAAATACGCGAGCCTAATAAAAAAACGGTTGATCAACAACCAGGAAAATCCATTTTTTGCGCTTGCCACGATGATGGATTACATTATCACACAAAAATCGGACACAGCAGAATCAGTTTCCCGCTACGAGCACACGCTGAATCTTCTTGAGCAGCAATGCCTTGTGAACAACTATCTTTTTACACTTCTGATTGTTCCTTGGCAAACATTGAACGATTACGATACGCCTTACAACATGATGCCAAAAATTGAAAAAGCAATTGAAACCGCAGAATTTCTTGGAAACGAAGCCGCACTTTCAACTGCATACAACTGGAAAGGAATTTTGCTTCTTCACAATGGAAACACAAAAGAAGCACCTCTTTGGTACCAAAAATGCAATGAACTGAGAACAAAAATCGGCGACCTTTACACAATAATGAAAATCCGGAATGGACTTGCTTATGAAAATCTTATTTCCGGAAGATTTAAAGAATCCTACGACCGCATAAACAGTTTTATCAGCAGAATCACAGAGATAAAAGACAACGCCGAAATAATCATCACCGTTTCAAATTTGGCGAACGCACTTTTGTATTCAAGGCATTTTAACGAAGCCTATATTTTTTACCAGAAAATTCTGCATTTTCTGTATATGTTCGACATGGAAAATCAGACAGTCAATTCTTTTCTGCCGGAATTCAATGACATTCTTTCATATAAAACATTGCTTGAACTTTCACTTGGCTACATAACGCGCGCAAGAATCAATTATCAGAACATAATCAACAACGGAAAACCGATTACAACAATAAATTCGCCAATCCGCTATCTTATCAAAGCTGAATTGGAACTTTCTGATGGAAATCTTGAGAAAGCTTTAAAATCAATTAATGAATGTGACGCGCTTTTTTCAAAATTCAGTTCCGCGCAGAACTACAGGCACGTTTTTATTTATTATGAATTTGCAAATGCGCTGAAAAATGCCGGACATCAAAAAGAGGCAGAAACTTTCTTTGAAAAAGGATTTAAAATCGCACAAGATTCAAATTTACCGTATTACACAAAAGAAAAAGAATCGCTTACAATTGATGAATATTTTAACAACATCGAAAAATTTTCGCCGGTAAACATAAATCTTTCTTCAATTGACGAAAAAGCTGAAAAAGAAAAACTGATGACGCAAATGCAAAAACGTCTGCGCGATTCACTTTTTTTGAATAAAATAATGATGCTCGGATCAGACGCAACATCTGTAAAAAATTACTGCGCAAAAACCGTATCTGAACTTTTGGATTATATAACGGCAAACGCGATTTTTATTGCTGAAAAAAAATCCGAAAACTGGAAATTGCTCGCCCATTCAACGCGAAACAATGAACCAGAACCTCAGCAAGAAAAATGGAAAAAGCTGGACGAACAGAAAAACGCCGAAAAAAATGGAACAAACCTTATTTTTATTCCAGAAGAAAATATTTTTTATGCAAATATTTCAAAGTATGATTTTTACGGCGCAATTATTATTTTTCCGAACTCAACAAATAAAATTTTGGAAGAAGAAATAAATATCCTGAACATCGCAATCTCGAACATTCAGGCACAACTTGTAATGCGGAATCAAAATGAACATCTTCTTGTGATTTCCTCTACCGATCAACTTTCTAGGCTGAAAAACCGGCGCGCATTGCAGGAAAAACTCACTGTAGAAAGCGAAATGATTCGCCGCTATCAAAAAGAAAACGAAAAATGTTTCCAGACGAGCATTTCGTTCATTGATTTGGACAATTTTAAAAATATAAACGACACTTTTGGACACGAAGCCGGCGACCTGGTGATTTCAAAATTTGCGAATTTGCTGAAAAAAATCTACAGAGGAATTGATTTTATTTCGCGTTTTGGTGGCGATGAATTCGTTGTTCTTTTGCCGAACACAAACTGCCAGGAAGCAAAAAATGCCGCAGAACGATTAAAAAGCGCGCTAGAGAAAGCTGATTTTTTTATTCCAGAAATGGAAAAACTTTTATCAAAAAAAATCGAGCTTTCTACCGAACAGAAACTCGGGTTCAGCATGGGAATTGCCTCAAATTTTGACCAGAAAGACATTTCCGACATGGAAACAACACTTTCCAACGCCGACCGTGCTCTTTACAAAGCAAAAGACGCTGGCAAAAACAAAATCACAGTTTGGGGCGAAATGTAATATTTCTCTCTTTATTTTATAAAAAAAGCGATGATTCAAAGAGAACCATCGCTTTTTTATTATTTCCGCAGCAGAATCAGCCGAAACCTATTTGCTAAGCAAATTATTCAAGCTTTTTACAAAATCTGCAGGATCTTTCAGTTCAACTCCGGCAACAAGCAAAGCCTGGTCAAGCAAAACTTCTGAAACATCTGCAACAACTGCTTCATCAGAAGAATCTTTAAGCCTTGCAACAATTGGATGTTCCGCATTGATTTCAAGAATCGGCTTTAAATCTGGACCGTTTTGTCCCATCGCTTTCATCATCTGAACCATCTGCCAGCTTGGATCATTCTGGTCAACAACAATGCAAGAAGGATTTTCACCGCTCAAAGTTTTAGAAAGTCGGACTTCCTTTACTTTATCGCCCAACGCCTTCTTGATTTTTTCTGTAACAGGCTTAAATTCCTCTTCCTTCTTTTTAGCCTCTTCCTTGTTGATTCCCAAATCCTCGTCGCTTCCGCTTCTGTTTACAGCTTTCAGCTCAAAATCCTTGTACTTTCCGTAACCGCCGATAACAACTTCATCAATATCGTCGTCCATTACAAGAACTTCAAAACCTTTGTTCACATACGCTTTTAACAACGGATTTGCCCGAAGATTTTTTTCATCGCTTCCAGTAATGTAATAAATTGCCTTCTGTTCTGGTTTCATACGTTTTACATATTCAGCAAAACTTGTGTAGTTTCCGTCGCCAGTTCCGCTTGCATCAGTTGACTTAAATCTTACAATTTCAGCAATCTCATCACGGTTTACATAATCGCTGTACAAACCTTCCTTCATCGGGCGGTTATAATTCTTTACGAATTTATTCCATTTTTCAATTGCCTTTTTTTCTTCTTCAGTGCGTTTGCCTTCTTCTGTCTTTTTAGCTTTATCCGCATCTTCGCCCATTTTTTTGAATTCGCTGAGCAATTTTTTTACAGAAGAACTTCTGATAGTCTCAAGGATTCTATTCTGCTGCAAAATTTCGCGGCTAACATTCAATGGCAAATCTTCAGAATCAATAACACCACGGACAAAGCGCAGATATGCCGGCAAAAGTTCACGGTCATCATCAGTAATGAAAACGCGCTTTACATAAAGTTTTACGCCGCTCTTGTAATCAGCCTGATACATATCAAACGGAGCAACCTGAGGAACGTAAAACAAAGTTGTATATTCCAAAGTTCCTTCCGCATGCGTATGAACATAATGAAGCGGCTCTAGTCCATCATGACCGATTGTCTTATAGAATTCGTTGTAATCTTCTGGTTTTAATTCGCTTTTTGGCCGTTTCCAAAGTGCGCTGGCAGTATTAACCTGATCAACTTTTTTTTCTGTTGAAGTAACATTTCCCTTGTCATCATATTTGTTCTGGTCATAATGAAGATAAATCGGGAACGCAATGTGATCCGAATATTTTTTTACCAGCTCTTCAATCTTCCATCTTGAAGCATAATCCTTGCTGTCATCATTCAAAGTCATAACAATTGCAGAACCGCTAAGCTCCGGATTATCAAAACCGTATTTTTTTGCGATTTCGCTTTCTGCGCTCACTTCATCCAAATCATAGGAATTTGTTCCATCGCTTGACCAATGCCAGATTTTTCCATCACCGGCAGCTTTTCTTGTATAAACATCAATTTTTTTTGCCGCCATAAATGCTGAATAAAATCCTACGCCAAACTGACCAATCAAATTAGAGTCTTTTGAAGCCTCTGTTGTCAACTTTGAAAGGAACGCTTTTGTTCCAGAACGCGCGATTGTTCCCAAATTGTTCTGCAAATCCTCATCATTCATTCCGATTCCAGAATCCTGAACAACAAGCACACTATTTTTTTCATCAAAAGAAATATCGAGACGCGGTTCAAATTTTATATTTTTGTAAGCCTCATCAGAAACTGTAAGATATTTCAGCTTGTCCAAGGCATCGCTTCCGTTAGAAATAATTTCACGGAGAAAAATATCTTTGTTTGAGTACAAAGAATGAATAAGTAACTGTAAAAGCTGATTTACCTCTGTTTGAAATTCATGTTTTGCCATTTTTGAAAAACACCTCTTTGAATTTGTAAAAAATCTATTAACATAAAACTCGAATTTTATTAAAAGAATAAAAGCGTAGTCTGATTTTTAATTTGTGAAGATTTTGAGCGATTGCACCAATTAAAGTGCGGAGCACCCCAACAAATACAAGCGTAGCGCGAGCTCAACCATCTGGAACAAATTGAAAATCTGACGAAAGCGGTTTTTCAGAATTCATAAAACTCGAATTTTATGCTATTCGTCACTTTTAAATATAATCAGGAGAAATGCAAAACGGCAAGTTTTAAATTAAATTAATTTGGAGCACAGGCTTTTGTTAAAATCCAGATAAGTTCAGGATAATTTTTACGAAGTTCCTCAGAAGACATATTAACCATTGCTTCAAATTCCGCATGAAAAAGTTTGTCTTTTCCAGAAACCGGCATATATTCAACCGCAGACTGAGTATAAAAATGTTCTATGCAACCGTATGGAAGCACGTAAACGCGGGCCGTTTCAAAAGCAGCAAAAATCAGATTACTTAAATTAAAAACAAGGGGAATTGTCCGAGCCAGCGGAATTGGCAGAATATCCTTTAATTTTTCTTCCAAAAGAATTACGCCCATAAGAACAACCGTCTTAAAAGTGTCCAAACCTTCAGGCTTTTCGTATTTTTCATAAAGAGCTTTTAATTTTTGAACAAAAATATCAATTTCAGGATTTATCGGAAAATCAATCTGAACAACATTTTTTCCAATTTCAATCAGATAGCTTTCAAGGCGATAAATAAGTTTTTCAAGAGAAACTTTTTCAGGAACTCCGTGCCGGGTAAACAACGAACGGTAAAAAGGAAGCTGTTTTTCATACTGTTTTTCAAGCCAAAGAGCAGGACGTGAATCCGCACAGACAACATCTCTAAGTTTTCCAGCAAAAAGAGAATCCATATCCGTTACAATCCGTCCATCTGTTCCAAGCAAAGAGCAAACTGTAAAAAATACACCAAGCTCATCTTTTCCGCCAACATCGATTACGCTGGTTCCAACAACACCCGGAAGATTTTCCATGCAGTTCAGCAAAATAGTAAACATCTGCTGGTCTGTGTAACCTTCAACAAAAATCTGATTATCGCTAAAGAAAAACTGCTTGTGGTAAGTATTAAATCTTGGCAAAAAACGGCGCAACAATGATTCTGTATTTTCATCAAGAGAATCAATGTACGTAGGAACACGATTAACATGGCAAACCACAACACCTAAAATATCTTCCGCAAAACGCAAATCAATAAAATATGGCGAATGAGTAATCAAAAAGAAAATCCGGCTGCTGTCATTTTTTGCAACTTTTCGGATTTCGTTCATAAAAAAAAGTTGAAACTGCGGATGCAAATGCAATTCTGGCTCATCCAAAATCAAGACTGAAGATTTTAAGCCGTAAAGCGCAATCAGAAGCGTAAGGATTTCTTTTAAACCGTGGCACTCGCCTTCCTGAAGTCCATATTCAATATCCCAGGCTTTGTTCACAACAACAGGAACAACATTTCCGTCTGGATTTTTCTTGAATTTTACGGTTTTTCCAAACATGCTAGAAATTACTGTTTCAATTTTTTTACAAAGTTCCGAATCCGTTTTTAGTTTTTCCAAAAGTTCGTTCTGATTTGAACGTTCCGAACGCAAAAAATCAACTTTGTAGCCTTTTTTTTCAAATTGGGAAGAAATTTGTTCCGCCAGCAAAGTTTTTCCTGAACCGTTAGGACCAACAATCAAATTAACCTGATTCCACTTTGATTTTCTGAACGCCGCCTTTCCCCAAAGAAAAGGAATTTTGACTTTTGTTTCAACGGTAATCATATTTTAGTCCTTGCGGCGAACTTCAAACCCGATTTTCTGCTTTTTTGCGGCAGCCTCATTTCTTCGCTTGTACTTTTTGTAAAGAATTTCCTGCGCACGTTTTTTCTGCTCTTCATTTTTGCAAGGAATTTCTTTCCATTGACCGCTTTCAGAAAGCTCAAGGGCATTCACTCTATCCTCAAAATAGATTTCAAGGATATTTTTCACTTCTTTAAAGACTGAAGAATCCAAAATCGGGAACATAAGTTCAATTCTTCTGTCCAAATTTCTAGGCATCCAGTCCGCACTAGAAAGATAAAGTTCCGGATCGCCACCATTTTGAAAATAGAAAATTCTAGAATGTTCAAGATAGCGGTCAACAATTGAAACAACCTGAATATTTTCGCTAAGACCTTTTACACCAGGAACAAGCATACAAATTCCACGGACATTCAGCATAACTTTTACGCCAGCCTGACTCGCCTTGTACAAAGCCTGAATAATTTCCTCATGGGTAAGGCTGTTCATTTTTGCCATAATCAATCCAGGATGTTCAGAATCGCTTCTGTCAATTTCGCGCTGAATCATAGAAAGCAACCTTGATTTTAAAGTTACCGGCGCCATTGCAAGCTGATTCATATTCTGCAAAGTTGAATAACCTGTAACAAGATTGAAGAACAGTGTCGCATCGTTCACAATTTCATAATTTGCCGTAAACAATGACAAATCAGAATAGATTTTTGCAGTTTTTGGATTGTAATTTCCGGTCGCAAGATGCGCATACCGGCGGATTGTGTCGTTTTCGCGGCGCATTACCATAATTATCTTCGCATGAACTTTTAGATTCACAAGACCATAAATTACAGTAACTCCAGCATTTTCAAGTTCTTTTGCCCAACCGATATTCCGCTCTTCATCAAAGCGCGCCTTTAATTCAACCAGAACAACAACTTGTTTTCCTTTTTGAGCCGCACGTTCCAACGCACTTATAATCGGAGAATCCTTACCGGTTCTGTAAAGCGTCATTTTTATAGCCTGAACATTCGGATCATCCGCCGCATCTGAAATAAATTTCACAACCGGCTCATAAGATTCATACGGAACATGAAGCAAAATATCTCGCTGTTTTATAATATCCCAATAAGGCTCATCCTGCGGCAATTCTGAAGGATAAAAATGCTGCCATTCCGGGAAGCACAATTTTTCAGCACCTTCAACATCGCGCAGACTACCTAAAACATTCGGGTCAATAATTCCGTCAACGCAATAAACATCGTCATCTGAAAGCTCAAGTTTTTCCTTAAGGAATTTCAGAATTTTCTCACTTGTATTGTTGCATGTAATTTCAACAGGAAAAGAAGACTGACGTTTTACAAGAACTTTTTCCATTTCGTGAATAAAATTTCGTCCAGAATCCTCGTCAACCGCAAAATCCGCATCGCGGGCAACTTTAAAAATCATTGTTTCTTCAACATTAAATCCCGGAAAAAGATGCGTTCCATATTGAGTGATAATCTCTTCTGCAAGCGCAAATTGTTTTTCATGGCTTTCACTCGGAAGCCACACAACCTGCTGAATTGCGGCCGGAATCTGAACAAGCGCAATCCGCGGAGCATTTTCATCGCCCTTAAAATTCGAGTCAGTTTTTCGGATTCCAGAAATTGGCTTTAAAAGAAACGCCGCATATTTCGCAAGATTTCCAATGTGCGGAAAAACTTCTGTATCAGTTCTAAGCGGAGTCAAAAGCGGATAAACATCATTTCTGAAAAAATTGAGTGCATATTCATTTTGCGCCGAAGAGAAATTTCCCGGATTTACGTAAGTTATATGTTTTTTTGAAAGCCCTGGAAGAACATCGTTATTAAGACAATTATGCTGCTCGCGGATAATCTGATGAGCCCGCGCAGAAATCTGATGAAGCACAAGTTCAGGAGTTAAACCAGAAATATCAACAAATTCAGGATTTGAAAAAAACTGACGTTTTACGCTTGCAACCCGAACCATAAAAAATTCATCAAAATTGCTTGATACAATAGAAAGAAACTGAAGACGCTCCAGCAAAGGTAATTCTGTCCGCAAAGCCTGATGAAGAACCCTGCCGTTAAATTCAATCCACGAAAGCTCCCGGTTAAAAAATCTTGGTTCCATAGAATGTTCCTCCTATCTTTATAGCAATACAACTTTATATCCAAAAACGGATTCAAACAAATCGCCTTTTTCTTCCAGCGCAATCCGTTCCAAGGAAAGATTTTGGCTTCCTTTTGCTTTTATAATCAAAGATTCATTTTTTAACTGAACAGAAATATCTTTCAAAGAATATCCGTGGCTTCTGTCCAATGCATCTGCAATCCGTAAAATCGCAGTCAGTTTCAGAATCGTCATACGGTCGCTTCGTGCAAAAACTGGAAACTGCTCGTTGTCCTGCGGCATTTGCTTTCCACGGTGATAGCGCGCAATCAGACTTACAATAAGATTTTCAGTTCTAGTAAGACCAAAAATTTCTGAGTGACGAATTATATATTCACTGTGCAGATTATGATCATCCATGCGGATAAAAATTCCAATATCATGAAGGATTGACGCAACTTCCAGAAGAATTACTGAACGAGCTTCCAAAGAAATTTCTTTTTCAAGGCAACGGTAAATTTTCAGCGCATTTTCGCGGACTCTTTCCGCATGTCCTTGATCTCCGTGATATTTCCGCAAAAGTGAAACTGCAGAAGCTGTAATCTGCTGGTGGAATTCCTCCTGAAGCTCATCGCCGGCCGTATCTGTATGACTAATAATCACGCCTTCGCGGATATTTGTTTCCGGAACAATGATTTTTTTGCAGTTTGTATGATGAACAAACATCTTGTAAATCAAAAGGCTTACACAAAGCGTCTGTGCATCATTGTATGAAATTTTAAAGCGCGCGACACATTCATCAATTGAATATTCCTGAATCTCATCAACAAAGCGGTCAAAATCTTCCCTTTCTATTGACCACAAAAAAGTTGAAATTGGTTTTCCGGCATTAATCGCTGCAAGAGTCGCATCCGCGCCAACCGCCAAAAACTGTTTTACTTCAGAAAGATTAAGCTCACTTTCCAAAAGACTTTTTGCATTCAATGCGTATTCTTCAATATAACGTTGAACATCATCATGAGAAGCAGCCGCCTGACCGCGGGTTTTTAGCTCAAGCCGCGTAGTTCCAAGCCGCAAACTGTGCGCGCCGGCAATTTTTCCTTTTTTCATCAGCATAATTTCAGTTGAACTTCCGCCAACCTCAAGAATAACTGAATCTTCAGAGCGAACTTTCGCCGCCTCTTCCTTTAAACATTCTGTAACCGCAAGATACATCAAACGGTTTTCTTCAATTCCATCAATAACTTTTACGCGAAAACCAGTTGCCAAAAGAATTTTATCCATTACAGGATCTTTGTTTTTCGCCTCGCGGAATGCAGATGTGGCAATAACCGCAGTTTCTTCAGGATTTATAGCCCACGCAACAAGCTGCTCCTTAAAACGCTGCAAAATATGAAGAATCTGCGTCTGCGTTTCCCTGGAAATTGAACCAGACGTAAAAACATCCCTGCCAAGGGAAACCGGCATTTCCGAACGGTCAAGAATATTTCTTTTTCGCTCCTGTGTAAATTCAGCAACCAACAGGCGCACACCCGTTGAGCCGATTTCAATGACTGCTTCTGGTGTTGACATATAGACCCCGCAAATAATAAATAGACTGAAAATCTGCATTCAATTTTTACATCAAAGCGTTTTTTCAGTCTAACTCAACAATATTAAATTTTGAACAGAACAAAGTCTGCAAAAACTAAATTTTACAAAAATTTAAAGTTTATCAATAAGCATTGAACATTTGCCAGACGGAATCGGCAAAGTCTTTTTCTTTTGATCCAGAATATTTATTGTAAAATAGTAAAGTTTTTCACTTTCCATTTGAATTTCCCAGCCACGCGGACTCTTATTGCTTAAAATTGTAATAAGATTTCGCTTTAGGGAAAGATTTTCAATTCCCATGATTTCAAGATTCGGGATAATCCAGTCTACAGTTTTTCGCGGCAAACTTATTGAAAGACCGATAACGTTCTCAATCATCAGAGCAATTGTGGAAAGCCCGGTTCCAATCATATAATGATTTCTCGGGAACCAGTCAGAACCTTCAAGCTCAGCTTTTTGCGAACTAAGCGGTTTGTACGCCTCATAAAAATCGCCTTTCTGGTTTTCGTCCGCCGGCATAAGTCCATCAAGAACATAATACAAGTGCCGGATTGAACATTCACGCGCAAGCTCGTAACGCTGGTATTTTTCAAGCCCTTTGATGACCATAAAATTGAACATAGGGAAAACGCTTCCACAATAACCTTGACCAGATTCCTTAAAGCTAAAACTGTCAGCAGAAAGCGATGGGAACGGATGTTCAAGCCCGAATGTCGCAGGATTACTGAAATGCGCAATAAGAACCTCTGATTTGTCTGCGCTAGGAATTTCTGCCAAAAGCGGCCAGAATCCAGCGATTGTTTTTTCCGGAAGCTTGTTTCCATCCTTATCCAAATCCATGTAGAATCCCGCAGAAGAATCCCACATCATCGAGTTGATTCTTGTTTTTATTGAAAAATAATTTCTTCTGTACTGAAAGCTCAAATCCTTGTCATTCAAAATGTCGCCCAGAACAGACATATGCGCGCAATTAATTGCAACAGCGGCATTAAAATCAATCGGATAAAAAACTTTTTCACGCGGAGAATTGAACATTGTGCTTGCCGTTGCCGGAACTGCATAAAGTCCATTTTCCTGCTTAAAGTTCTCGTCAATCCAATTCATATATTTCTGAAGAATCGGCATTACTTCTTTTATGCGCTTTTTATTCGCAGATTTATGGTAAAGATTAAATTCTGCCCATGCAAACAGCGGCAACCCGATTCCCTGTGGATTTGAATCATCCAGAAGCGGTTTTCCGGTTTTTACATCATAACGCCAGCGGATTGCGCCATCTTCTTCCTGCTTTGAATAAAAATAGTCTATATTTCTATTTGCATCATAATTGCGGTTTGAGTACACAAGAAAGAATGATGAGAAAATACTTTCCAGCTGGTCTATGACAAGCTTTTCACCACGCGGATAAATAAAATAACCATCAGAGGATTTTTCCCCAGTTTTTGGATCAATCCAGTAATCTGAAAGCATTGTCCAAGTCTTATTGTAAATGTCTACAAAATCCTGATCATAAAAATGGATTTTTGGAAAATCATGTTTATTCATTTGGTATGAGTATATCACAAATTTTTGTAAAACGGTATAATTTTCAATTATTTTAGGAGTTTTTCGCGTGTATCAGTCATTTGTGTACGTTGAAACAAGAATTCAGCTTGCCGCAGTAAATTCTGTATTCATTACAGACAAATCAACCGGCAAAATTTCAATTGAACCGTTGGTTTTGCAAAGCGTTTATACACTCGCAAATGCCCTGGGCTGTCAGATTTCAATAATTTCAGACATTGAAAAAATCGCCGCACCAATTCCAGAAATCCAAAATGGAAAAACAATCAACGGATATTCAATAAAAATCGCAGAAAAAGGCACGATGAACCTTATGTTTCACAGCCACCGGAAAACAATCAAAATAGAAGAAGTTCGGATTGAAGAAGATTTGGGCCGGCTTACACACGCGAACGGAAAAACCAGGATGGATTATTCATTTGCCGGAAATCCAAGCATCCGCATAAAAACCGCGCCTTCATTTGAACTTGGTGAAGAAGTCCACATTTTTCTGGAAGAACTGCGCCGCCTTACCCAATATCTGAACCTAGAAAACACTGAGCAAAAAGACAGCTATATCCGTTGCAACGCTTATGTCGCGCTTTCAAAATATCCGCATCTTCCAGATTATTATGTAAAACTAAGAAATTTAAATTCCTTCAATTTTGCACGCAAAGCTGTAAATCATGAACTTACGCGCCAGGAAAATATGATTTCTGCCGGTGAAAAAATCCACAGCGAAAGTCGGCTTTGGAACGAGGCAAAATCATGCACAGAATTTTACAAGGAACGAGCTTTAACAAAAAACCGGTTTGAACATTTAAATCCTCCGCAGACAATAAACCTTGAAAATGCAGAAGAAAAACTTTCCGCAGAAATAAAAATCGAACTTCCAGAAGCAAGACGACAACGCTTTAAGCAACAGTACGGAGTTTCCCGCCTGCGCTCAGAATTTCTTTGCGACACAAAAGAAAAAGCTGATTTTTTTGAATCAGTTGCCGCACTTGGTGCAAATCCTGTAAACACAGCGCATTGGATGGCCAGCGAACTTACACGACTTTTAAACAAAGCGAACATAACGCTTTCAAAATCAAAAATCACTCCGGCTCATTTTGCATGGATTATAAAAAAACTTGACACAAACGAAATCCATAGTTTTACGGCAAAAAAACTGTTGCGATCAACTTTTGAAAACGGACATTCGCCAGATAAACTTATGAAATCCCTGAACATCACAGAACTTGCAAACGAAAAGGATTTGCTTCCGTATGTCCAGAAAACGATAAAAGAAAATCCTGAGCAATGCAAAATTCTTCAGAACGGACAAATGCAGCCGCTGGAATTTCTTACCGGCCTTGTAATGAAAGAAACGGAAGGGCGCGCAGTTCCACAAGTTGTAAAATCTCTTATAAAGAAAGAATTGAATATAAGCGTAATCTATATGATTACAACTGGTGGCGCAATTTCCGCAGTAAGACACAAAGACGGAACTGTTTCCGCCGGAGATTCCTCTGTTCTTAAAAATATTGCGGAACAGATTGCCCCGGACACGCCGCTTCAAGTTATTTCTGCAGGTCAATATCTTAGCGAGGAGCTGGAACCTTCAGACTGGGCTGAACTTATAACTGAAATCAACGCAAGAATCAACGCAGGAACAGCCAGCGGAATTGTTACAACGCACGGAACTTACACATTGAGCTACACAGCGGCACTTTTGTACTGGCTTTTTTCTGATTCGGAAGTTCCAATTGTTATAACAGCTTCTTCAACATTGCCGCTGGAAAGCACTGAGGCAGAAATAAACCTTAGGCTTGCGATTGAAACCGCTTCAAAAGAAAAAAATGGAGTATTTGTAGTTTATGGCGGAAAAGTTCTTTCGCCACTGAACCTGCACTTTGAACGGCCGGGAATTTTTTCAAACTGGAATTTGACTTCACAAAAATTCCGGGAAAGCGGACCGGTTGCAACCCAGTTCAATGGAATTTCAGATTTAGACAGAGATGTGGTTTCCCGCCTGCTTGCAGAAGCCAGCCGAAAAATGTTTATGTGCCGGCTTTACCCAGGATTCAGAAGTGACCTTTACAATAATATGCTGAAATATTCTTCTGTCCATTCAATTTTTATAGAAATGTACGGAATCGGTTCTGGAAACATGAACGATAGCGATTATTCACTAAAACCGATGCTTTTGACCGGAAACCGCCGCGGAATGCGTTTTTACTGCACTTCCCAGCAAAAAATAAACCTTGATTTTTCGCAATACATAACAGCCCATGGAGTTTGGCGTGAAGGTGCGGTTCCAATGGGCTACCTTACAACAGAATCAGCAATCGCCTTGTATTTTGCCTGTTCACTTTGCGCAGACAATGACGCAGAACTAGATGAAATGATGGAAAACTACGCCGCACTGTATTCAAACTAAAATCAGAATATAGATAATTCTATTCAGAAAGATTTGCCTGCGGATAAACCAGCCGAATCTGTTCAACCTGACTCTTGTGCCTTGACTTTAGCAAGAGAGATTTTGAGTCATTCTGATAAACATATCCAGATGAATTGTATGTTTCAAATCTTGCATCGGTACGGAATGCCAAATCGTAAATGTAGATTGTCTGGAAGCACTCAATTCCGCTGATAATCGCATAATGCGTGTACGAAAGCGGGAAGTCAATATTCAATGTAATTGAACCTTGATTATCGTTTTCGTAGGAAATATTTTTTGCACAAGTCCAAGCCCAAACTGCACGACCATCATTGAATGCCAAAACCGCAAAGTGAGGATAGAAATAATTGTCATGAACTACAATCGGATAAAGCTCACCAAGCGTCTTCAAATCAAAAGAAGAACTTTCCTTTAAGTATGAAGTTATAATCAAACGTCCACCAGCAATAAGCGAAGCATTTTTTGTAGTTTCACCGTAACAAAGAACCGCATCACCAGCTTGAACCGCCTGAACAACAGAAAGGAAAATTCCATTTTCCACAATTGTGATTGAATTCTCATCAATCGCACAAGAAGAAGAAATCTTTTCAACTGCCTTAGACGCTGCCGGTGCAAGAATATTTGCAAGTTCAACATTCTTCTGATATAGCTCGTTGTAAACATTCAAGATTCCAACCGCCTGCTGAAGAGTTCTTTCTGAAATTTCCACCGCAGACGCATTAGTCAAAAGTTTTTTCACAGAACTAGAGCCAGGATGCATGCACATATAATCAGCGATGAAACGCACATTGAATATATCAAAACTAGAAGTTTCTGCAGCACGCGCAATCATTTCGCCATAATTTTTAAGCTGAGCCTGAAGCGGCTCATTAACGCGAGCCAAAGTATCAAAATATGGAGCTGAAAGGAACGTACGCAACGCGCTTCTCTTGAAATTCTGCGGAACAGCATCCAACGCCTCATTATATCTTCCTTTTTCTGCCATCGCCGCAACAAAAGAAACAGCTTCCTGCTCAGCAACAGTCTGGGAATCAGCCGGAATCTGCGAGAACGAATTTATAAGATTCTGCTTTAAGTTTTCAACGCTATTTCTATAATTTGCCTCGGAAGCGCCCTCGAACGCAATTGTGTCCTCAAACGTAAACGAATGTGTTTTATCAAAATATGAATATGAAGCAACTTTTTCAGTTTTTGTAAGAACGACATAATCACGCTGAATGCTAGGCGCGTTCAGTTCCCAGGAATTTTTCTTGTTTTCAATCTGAATCTGCTCATCAGTGCGGGAAGAAACCGAAGTTCCAACCGCAAAATTATATGGAACAAAAACTCTGGAAACATTTGCCGGCAAATTTCCTTCAATAGAAAGATAAGCCTTTGCACTTTCATCGCTTACAGAAAAACGAAGCGCAATATCATTGGAAAAAGCAAGCTCGCAGGAAAGCGGCGAAATTATTTTCCACGTCTTTAAAGTCACCGGGCGGTCAGCACCGTTAATCATAGCGCGAACCGGATTATCATCACTTCCGCTGAAATTCAGTCCGTTGAATTTTACAGAGAATTTATTTTTCAATAAAATACTGTTATCATCTTGTGCAGATTCCAAAAGCGTAATATGGAGGTTTCCTAATTTTTCTGAAATAATAGAATCATTCTTAAACTGAAGAATGAAAATTCCGATGATTAAAACAGCATAAATTACTAAAAGAGTAAAAGCCTTTCTTAAAAATTGTGCAAACATTTTACTAAGTTTAACTAAAGGGCAAATGAATTTCAACAACCATTTTTAGTCCTTTGATTTTGGAGAATTCAATGAAATTTAAAGTATTGGTCATTTCACTTTCGATTTTTCTTTCAATGAATATTGGTTTGTGGTCTGTAAGCGCAGAAACTATAAATTTTGCCGAGGAACTTCAAAAATCTCTTATGAACGGCGATATAAATAGTGCAATCTCGCTTTACAAAGATATTCCTGAAAATTTAAAGGATGACGTTGACCTTAAGATTCTACATGCGTCGCTTCTTCTTTCTGTAAACAGGCTGAATGAGGCAAAAACTATTGTGAATGAACTAAAAAATTCAGGTCACAATACAATTGAAGTGATGGAAGTTGAGGCAGAAATAGCAAACGCGTCTGGAAAACTTGCGGATATTCAGAACGCAACAAACGCGCTTTTAAAAGCAGATCCGACAAATGTTACCGCAAATCTTATCCTTGGAAACCGCTGGGCTTTGAAAAAAAAGTACAAACTCGCCTGTGAATATTACAAAAAAGTCATCCTAAAAGAAAGCGACAACGAAGACGGACTTTTTGGTTACGGCCAGATGAATTATTATCTTGGAAATTTAAAGGAATCAAAAACTTCTTTTGAAAAACTTGCGGAAGTAAATCCAGAAAGCGACATTGCTTTTCAATATCTTGGAAAACTTGCCGCCGAATCAGAAAATTATAAAGTCGCAATTGAAAACATCCAGAAAGCAATAAATTTGAACCCGGAAAATTCAGACTATTACATTGATTTGGGAAATTATTCCAGAAATCTTGGCCGCTATGCTGATGCGGAAAAAGCCTGGACAAAAGCAATAAATCTTGCGCCGGATTATTTTCTTGGCTACACATACCGCGCCGGACTTTACGATGAGCAGAACCGGATTCAAGAGGCACTCGCCGACTACAAAATGGTTGTAAAAACAAATCCAAAATATTACTTTGCATTTGAAGAAATAGGAATTTTGGAATTCCACCTTGAAAATTGGGAAGAGGCACGAAACTATTTTTCAAAAGCAAATGAAATCAGCGATTCCTACGCATACAAACTCATGATTCTGGCAACATACATCAAACAGAACAAAAATTTTGAGATGAAACAACTTTCAGAAAAATACATGAAACCGTTGGACAGAAATTCCCTTGAATACAAAATGATTCGTCTTTACCACGATCAGGGACCGGTAAACGCAGAAAACGCAATCATAAAAGACATTGAAAAAGAAACAGACAAAAATAAAAAAGGAAAAATGAAATATTATCTTGCGCTTTACTACGAAATGAAAGGCTCAAAATCAGTCGCGGCAGAATATTACAATCAAATCACAAAAATGCAGACACCAATGTTCTTTGAATACAGACTAGCAGAATGGGCACTCCCAGCAGATTTGAAAAAATAACGAGGAGCAAAGGAAAAACTATGAATCAGACACAAAAAGTTTTAGAATTCAACGGAAAAAAAATCACTTTGATTGGAACTGCCCATGTTTCTGCGGAAAGCATTGCGGAAGTTACGGAATTCATAAAGCAAAACAAACCGGACTGCGTCGCAATCGAACTTGACGAAAAACGCTGCGAATCAATAAAAAATCCGGACAACTGGCAAAAACTCGACATAATCAAAGTTCTAAAACAAAAAGAAGGATTTCTTCTGCTTGCAAATCTGGTTCTTGGCTCATTTCAAAAACGCATGGGCAAAAATGTCGGCGTAAAACCTGGCGATGAAATGCTTGCCGCAATGAAAACCGCAAACGAACTTGGAATTCCAACAGAAATGGTTGACCGCCCGATTCAGACAACCTTAAAACGCGCGTGGGCAAAAAGTTCGTTTATTGGAAAAATGAAACTGCTTTCCGCGCTGATTGCAAGCGGATTCAGCAAAGAACAAATTTCAGAGACAGAAATTGAAGATTTAAAAAAATCCTCAGAAATGGATTCAATGATGAAGGAACTTGCCGAATATCTTCCGGTTGTAAAAGAAGTTCTTATTGATGAAAGAGACAAATTTCTTGCCGCGCACATCTGGAATTCAAAAGGAAACAATGTCCTTGCGGTTCTTGGAGCAGGACATTTAAACGGAGTTGCTGAACATATTGAAAAAATTGCAAAAAACGAAGAATCAACTGACACAACAGAAATAAATTCAATTCCAGAAAAAAAACTTGGCGCAAAAATTTCAATGTGGATTATTCCAATATTAATAATTGCGCTGATTGCAGCTGGTTTTGTAATCGGCGGAAAAGAAGCCGGTTCTGGAATGACTTTAAGTTGGATTTTGTGGAACGGAGCTTTAGCCGCATTCGGTGCATTGATTGCGGCTGCTCATCCAGTTGCGATTTTAGTTTCTTTTGTTGGCGCTCCAATAACTTCCCTTTGCCCATTTATTGGCGTTGGAATCGTATCAGGAATTGTCCAGGCGTTTTTGTGCAAACCACAAGTAAAAGACTTGGAAAATATCGCGGACGATGCAGGAAGCATAAAAGGTTTTTACAGAAACAAAATTCTCCGCGTACTTTTAGTTTTTCTGCTTTCTTCAATCGGAAGTTCGATTGGAACATTCGTGGCCGGCGCAGACATAATCGCAGCTTTCTCCAGACTTTTTAACCAAGGTTAAGATGATTTAATTTTTTTGTTACAGTTTTTTTTGTAATATGTTTTATTGATATGAAGCGTTGCATTTTTTATTTCAGTGCATTTTTTGTTTTTTTAGCCACGGCATTTTCAGAACCATCACTTTCTGGATTTCTGGAAAACGACCTTGAATTAAAAAAACTCGCGCTTGAAGTAAAAAAATCCTCGCTGGAACTGCAAAAAACTTCAATTGAAAACGGAATCGACATCTCACTTTCAACAGGAACTGCAAATTTTCGTTTTGACAACCAAAACACAAGCGTTTCATTCAATCCTTCTGCAAAAATTTCAGTTCCACAGGCGGCAAATCTTTCTGTTTCAGCTTCTTCAAAAATCAAAATCACAAACGGAACAAACAATTCCGCAGACACATCGTTTTCTTTTGGAGTTGACTTGATTTCCGGAGCTGCACTTGAACGAAAAATCGCATTAACAAAATCGGAACGCTCACTTTTGGAAGCAAAACGAAAACTTCAGAACCGCGCGCTTGAAGCAGAAAAAGAATATTACACAAAACTGAAGCAACTTTTTCAAAGCGCGAGCGAAATCTCAACCGCAAAAAATTCACTTTACGAAGACACTGTAACTTTTGAAGAAGTAAAAGCAAAAGGTTACTCAAAAAATTCAACAAAATACCGCCAGGCTGAATTAAAAGTCCTTTCCGACGCGCACGATGTTGAAACAAAAATCCACGATTTCGAGCACGACTGCGCGGTTTTCGCTTCTGAATGTGGAACAGTTTTTTCCAGCACGCAAAATAAAGACCCAAAAAACGAAAAATCTGCGGAAAAGACAAGCTCGACAGATTTTCTGCCGCAAAAAATCCCGGAAGTCGAGGCAATCAACATTCTGGACTTTCAGAAGGAATTTTACACAAAAATAGAAAACGCGGTGTACGAGCATAAAATTGCGGAAATGACGCGGGCGGCGGCAAAAGATTTTTCACTTTCAGCGAATGGTGGCTACACTTTTAAAAATTCAAACACAAGTTTCTCAAGTAACTCATCAAATTCTTCCGGCTCAGACACAATTGACGCAGGACTTTCCGCAACTTTTAAAGGAATCAGCATTGAAACAGGAATTCATGTTCCGCACGACGGTTCTGCGCCAACTTATTCAGCAAGCGCAACTGTAAAACCAAATTCATTCAAAACCGCAAAAATCAAAAATCAGACAAATTCTTATAACAAAGAAGAAGAAATCATCGCCATCAAATCTGCGGAAAAAGACTACGAAACGGACATTGTTGACAAACAGACAGAATTGAACGACATAAAATGGTCAAAACAGACAAACGCAAAAACTTTTGACATGTACAAAAATCTTTCAGACGACATGGAAAAACTTTTTGCGCAGGGAATTGTCCGCGAAACAGAATATCTGGACGCGCTTGCAAACAAGGAACTCTACAAATTCAAGCTTCTTATGAACGACATTGACTTGATAATCTACAATAATTCAACAAAACTTTTATTCTGCCGGGACGCAGAAATTCAGGATTGAAAATGAAAAAATTCAACATAAAAAATATTCCGCTAAAAGCAAAAATAATATTTTTCTGCGCAATTTTTGTAATCTGCATAATTTCCGGGCTGATAATCGCAAGAAAAATGACGCACAAAAATTCGCTGGACTCAACATTTTATTCAGTCCGCAAGGAAATTTCAGAAAACTGCATAGAAATCGCGGGAACAGTTTCCGCCGCAGACGAACAAAAACTTCAGGCTTTAAGCGCAGGAACTGTAACAGGAGTCTTTGTTCAATCCGGTGACAAAGTAAAAAAAGGCCAGCTTTTAATTCAACTTGATGACACAACCGAACAGTATAATCTTGAAAAACATGACTACGATATGCAAATCACAAAAGCGAACGGCTCTGAAAAAGAATACAAACTTATGCAGACACAACGGCTTTCATTGATTCAAAAAATTTCTGACCGGAAAATTGTAGCAACTTTTGATGGAATAATCGCGGATTTAGATGTTTCCGTAAACGATTCACTTGAGGCAAAAGATGCGGTTGGAACAATTGTAAATGTGGATTATCTTACCGCTGATGTTGAAATTCCAGAAACTGATGTTTCAAAACTCAAGGTCGGCCAGAAAGTTGAATTTTCATTTCCTGCGTACAAACAAAATTCAATTTACGGATATGTTGTAAGCTGGCCTGCAATCGGAGAAATCACTAGCCGCGGCGCAACAATTGTAAATGCAAAAGTCAGAATTGATGAATATCCAAAAGAAATTCTGCCGAATTTTTCTTTTACAGGAAAAATCCAAATCACAGAACCGCAGGAAAATCTGATTGTTGAACGTTACGCAATCGCCTACGAAAATAAAAACGCCTACGTAGAGCTTTTCAGAACCGGAAAAAAAGTTGATGTTCAAGTTCAGCCTTACGGAAAAGAATACGTAAAAATAATTTCTGGCTTAAACGGCGGAGAAATTCTAAAAGCGCAAAGCGAACCGCTCCAAAGCGGATGGAACAAACGAGGCGGCTCAAACAAAAATCCAGGCGCAGGCGGTCCGCCACCAGGAAGATTCTAAGGATTAAAAAATGGCAGAAAATATAATCCAAATGCAAAATGTCTCACGAATCTACAGAATGGGCGAAAATGAAATCCGCGCATTGGACTGCATAAATTTTAGCGTTGAACAAGGGGAATTCCTTTCAATAATGGGACCTTCCGGCTCTGGAAAATCAACCTGCATGAACATGATTGGCTGCCTCGACCGCCCTTCAAGCGGAATTGTAAAAATAAACGGAAAAGAGACCGCAAAAATGTCGGAAAAGGAACTTGCCGTTCTTAGAAACAAGACAATTGGATTCGTGTTTCAGCAATATCATCTTTTGGCAGGACTAAACATTTTGGAAAACGTAATGCTTCCGCTCCGCTACCAAAAAGTTGAAAAATCAAAACGGATTAAAAAGGCAAAAGAGGCGCTGAAAAAAGTAGGGCTTGAAGAAAGATTCTTGCACCGGCCGAATGAACTTTCCGGCGGACAAAAACAGCGAGTCGCAATCGCCAGGGCAATCGTTACAGAGCCGAACATTATCCTTGCGGACGAACCAACTGGAGCTTTGGACAGCAACACAGGAAAAGCGATAATGAATCTTTTCCGTGAAATCAACAAGGAAGGAACAACAATTGTAATTGTAACACACGATTTAAGAATCGGGGAAAGCACAGAACGCTGCATCCGTATCCTTGACGGAAAAATCCAGTCCGACGCAATCAACGCAGATTTTGAAAAAAACTTTTCAGAGGCTTTCAATGTTTGAAGATTTTTTAGACGCGCTGCAAAATTTCCGCAGAAACAAAACACGGACATTTTTATCTCTTTTGGGCGTAATAATCGGAGTCGCATCCGTAATCATAATCACAAGCATGGGAAGCGTTTCTACAAAACAGATAAAAGACACATTCGGCTCTTCCGGGCTGGATGTTGTAAACATAAGCAGTGGATTTATGCGAAAAAAACATGATGCCGCAAAAATAACTTTTGATGAATCTTTCCGCGAAAATCTGTTTGGCAAAATTGAAAACATAAAAAAAATCTGGTACAAAAATTCACTTGGCGCAACAATATCATACTCAACAACAAGTTCCACAATTTCCTGCAACGCAGTAGAAGCCGGCTACCTTGAAATGTATGGACTTCAGCTTGAAAAAGGACGTTACATCAGCATAACCGATGATTACGAAGGAAATCAAAAAATCATTCTAGGAAGTTCAATCGCAGAAGCACTTTTTCCAGACGGAGATGGAATTGGAAAATACGTTATCGTAACCGCAAGCAAAATTTCTTTTAATTTTCAGGTTGTTGGAATTTTAAAGGAACAGAATTCCGGAATGGAAGATTCCACAAATTCAGCTTATATTCCACGCGGATTTTACTCAAAAAAGATAAAACCAAATCCTGCCGCCGAAACAATAATGGTTCAGGCAGTTTCCGCAGAAAAAGCACCGGCTCTTGTAAATGATATTGAAAATTATTGCCAGGAACTTACGGGAAGCCAATATTCAGTAAACGTTCTTTCAATGCAGACAATGATTGAGCAGATGAATTCCATAACAAACACACTGAGCCTTATGCTAAGCGCAATCGCCGCAATTTCTCTTTTTGTAGGCGGAATCGGAATAATGAACATAATGATTGTTACCGTAACAGAAAGAAAACAGGAAATCGGAATCAGAAAAGCGCTTGGAGCAACTCCAGCAGACATCCGCAGACAATTTCTGGTGGAATCAGCATCCATAACATTAATCGGTGGAACTTTAGGAATCATCTTCGGAATCGCAATCAGCCTTGCAATCGAATATGTAAAAAACACAGGATTTTCAATCAGCGCAAAAGCATGCGTAATAAGTTTTGTTTTTTCAGTTGCAATCGGAATATTTTTCGGGCTAAATCCAGCCGCAAGAGCCGCAAAACTAGATCCAGTTGTAGCCCTTGCCGGCGAATAACCTAAGCCTCAACCATTGAAACATCCAGACGGTTGAACGGAATATTTATGCCTTTTTCATCAAAAACTTTTTTTATCGCAATATAAACTTCATTCTTCATTTTTACCAAATCTGAAGAATTGAACCAGACCGCCAGCACGATATTAATTCCACTTTCACCAAAACCATTGTACCAAACCGCCGGAGCAGGCTCTTTTAAAACTGAAGGACAAAGTTCCGGCACAGAAGAAAGCGCCTGCAGCGCGACATTCATATCTGTAGCATAATCAACAGAAAGCTCGAACGAAAAACGTCGCACCTCAAAAAAACTGTTGTTCTGAAAATTTGAATTTATAATCGAACTGTTAGGAATTCTAACCATCTGATTATTCAAGGTATGGACTTTCACAGAAAGAAGTCCCACAGAATCAACCGTTCCTGAAACGCCGCCGACTTCAATAAAATCACCGACCTTCATGGCTTTTTCACCAAGCACAAACAGACCGCTAATCAAATTGCTAACAGAAGTCTGAGCCGCAAAACCAACCGCAACACCCGCAATTCCAGCCGCGCCCCAAATTGCCCCAAGTTTTACGCCAAAAAGACTAAGAACATACATCACAACAAGCGCATAAAAAACGTAGGAAATTGTTTTTGTAATCACAAGAACATATTGCTGCTGAATTTTTCCTGCTGAAACTTTTTTCACAAAATGCTTTATCAACTTAAAGGCAAGCCACATCAAAAAAATCACGAACAATGCGCCAATCAGCCTAAAAGCATTTTTCCATGTTAAAAGTGTTTTTACAAAATCAACAAACTGGCTGGAAAATTGACCGACAGTTTCGTTTACCGCAACCACAGCCGCTTCAGTAACTTCGTGCAAAAGCTCAGACTCTTCCATAATCCACCACCTTTAAATTTAATTGTGCCTGCAAATATCGTTTATAATGCATTCTGCACATTTTGGATTCTTTGCCGTGCAGACATATCTTCCATGCAGAATAAGCCAATGATGCGCGTGTTCCATATATTCATCAGGAATCCGTTCAACAAGACTTTTTTCCACAGTTTCCGGCGTATTTCCTTCCGCAAGCCCGATTTTTGGGCAAATCCGCAAAAGATGAGTATCAACCGGCATAGTATGTTTCTTAAAAATCACGTTCAGAACAACATTCGCTGTTTTTCTTCCAACGCCCGGCAAACTCATCAAAGCCTCGCGCGAATCCGGCACAACGCCACCAAAATCTTCCAGAAGTTTCTTGCTCAAACCAAGAATATTTTTGCTTTTCGCATTGCTAAGCCCAATCGGTTTTATCACAGAAATAATCTGCTCCTGAGACAAAGCGCACATTTTTTCAGGAGTATCCGCAAGCTTAAAGAGCGGCTCAGTAACCTTGTTTACACTTTTATCCGTTGTCTGCGCAGAAAGAACTACCGCAACCAAAAGCGTGTATGCAGAATAATAATTCAGCTCAGGTTTTGGCTCAGGATTTTCAGCCTTAAAACGTTCAAAAACAGCAATTATTTCTGATTCAGAAAGAAGCATTTTTTAGATTATTTTATGGCAGCCTTTAAAGCTTCTGTTTTATCAGTTTTTTCCCACGGAAATTCGTTTCTTCCAAAATGACCATAACTTGCAGTCGGTCTGTAAATCGGGCGACGCAAATCCAAAGTCTTGCAGATTCCTGCAGGAGAGCAATCAAAAACAGTTTTTACAGCTGCTTCAATTTTTTCAACAGGAACTTTTTCCGTCCCAAATGTCTCAACAAGAATAGAAACCGGGAAAGGAACTCCAATCGCATACGCAAGCTGCACTTCCGCTCTGTCCGCCAATTCCGCAGCGACAATATTTTTTGCAATGTAGCGCGCCATGTAAGCCGCAGAACGGTCAACCTTAGAAGGATCTTTTCCGCTAAAAGCACCGCCGCCATGACGCCCCATTCCGCCGTAAGTGTCAACAATGATTTTTCGGCCAGTAAGACCAGCATCACCGTCCGGACCTCCAGTCACAAATCTTCCTGTCGGATTAATGTGATATTTTGTATTTTCATCAAGAAGTCCTGTCGGTTCAAGAACAGGTCTTATAATCTCATTTATGATTGTCTTTTCAATTTCATCATGCGAAATTTCCGGATCATGCTGATGCGAAACAACAACCGTGTCAATTCTTGCAGGTTTTCCGTCTTTATATTCAATTGTAACCTGACTTTTTGCGTCCGGCCGAAGCCATTTGATTTTTCCAGATTTTCTTAAAGCCGTTGCCGAAAGCAAAATTTTGTGCGCAAACATAACCGGCGCAGGCATAAGCTCAGGAGTTTCGTTGCAAGCGTAACCAAACATCATTCCCTGGTCGCCCGCGCCCTGCTGACCTTCATATTCAGCAAGACCTTCGCCAACTACGCCCTGATTTATATCCGCAGACTGCGCATGAAGCCGGTTCTCAAATTTAAATTTCTTTGCATCTAGCCCAAAATCCTTGCTAACGTAACCAATTTCCGCAGCAACAGAACGCGCAATTTTTTCAGCATTTTTCTTTATAAATTTAATATTTTCCTTTGCGTTTTTTGTAAAAGAAATTTCACCACCAACAAGAACAAAATTCGTTGTCGCAAAAGTTTCGCACGCAACATGAGCGTTAGGGTCAAGCTCAAGACAAGCGTCCAGAATCGCATCAGAAATCTGATCGCAAAGTTTATCAGGATGACCTTCGCCAACCGATTCAGAAGTAAAAAGATAATGTGATTGTTTAGAAGAAAAAAGTCCCATAAGACTCTCCTTTTTAGCAAAATTTTCTAGGCAAAGCCTAAATCCGCTTGCAATTTGGATAAATCAACGGATGGATTTATACCGTAAAACATAATGTAAAATCAAAAAATCTGCAAGTAGAGGGGAAAACACAAGTTCACTCTTTTTTTGGGAAAAGCCTTTCCCTCGTCGGCACTTCGTTGCCTCCTACCCTTTCTAATGGGGACACCCCATAGCGCCCCGCAATCATTTGCACAAAACATCAGGTTTTCAGTAAAATAAAAATATGTCAAAAACCGTTTGCATTTGCCTTAGCGCAACAATTCAAAAAACAATTCAATTTGAAAATCTTCAGCTGGAAAACGTAAACCGCTCAAAAAGCTACATAAAAGACGCATCTGGAAAAGCAATAAATTCCGCGCGCGTTTTAAATCAACTTGAACCGCAGACCGCAACCGTTGTTTGTCCGCTAGGAAAACAAAACGCAAACGAATTTATAGAACTCGCCGAAAAAGACGGAATAAATCTTGCCGCTGTAAAAATTCCAGGATTCACGCGCGAATGTCTGACGCTTCTTGACACAAACAAACACACAACAACCGAACTAGTCGTTTCAGAGCCAAAATCGCAGGAAGATTATTCAACCGCAGAAGAAGAACTTCTTTTTCTTGCGCGCAAAGAAATCGAACAGGCCGATGCCGTAATTCTTGCCGGAAGCCGCCCGGAAATCTGGTCAAACGAACTTTATCCGCTTATCGCAAAAATTACAAAAACCGCCGGAAAAATCTTTTTGGCAGATTACTGCGGAAAAGATTTAACAGAAACCATCGCAATCTGCACTCCAGACATAATAAAAATCAACGAGGAAGAATTTTCAAAAGCATTCAATCTTCCGCCGTTTTTTCAAGAAAATGATTTGAAGGAATTTATTTCTTTAAAAAGCAAAGAATTAAACAACATAATAATTGTAACCCGCGGAACAAAACCAACTTTTGCCGCGCAGAACGGAATTTTCACAGAATTTCCTGCCGAAAAAATAAAACCGCTAAACACAACAGCCTGCGGCGACTCATTCAATGCCGGCTTCATCTACGAATATCTAAAAACACGAGATTTTCAGTCCGCACTTGCAAAAGGAACCTGGTGCGCAGCCCGCAACGCCGAAAAACTCCGCCCCGGCTCAATAATCTAAAAGGCAAAATAATTAACAGAAGAAGATGACAAGCTAAAACTTCATAAATAAAAAACCTCTTGCTTTTACACAAGAGGTTTGGGCCATCTAAGACTTGAACCAAATAACCTAATACATCCAACGTAATCAACTGATTTATAGCGTATATTTTATCATAAAATCGATTTTTTAGCACTATTTATCGTAATTTATCGGGTTGATTTTGCAGTTGATATTCTCGAGTTGACATTTTGGTTGACATCGGGAAACTGCATTTTGATTCATAAAAAAAGGATTTCCAGTTTTGCACTAGAAATCCTAATTGTGGGCCATGTTTGATTTGAACAAACGACCAAAGGATTATGAGTCCTCTGCTCTAACCGCTGAGCTAATAGCCCAATGTAGAGAAGATTATAGCAGAAAATCGCTTTTTTCGTCAATAAGTAGTTGTATAGTAAAACTAAAATTAGACTATAAAGGTATTTAGAAGTTGGAAGCCTTATTTTTATTTTCCAAATTTGATTGTTGGCTCTGCAACTTTTAGATTACCATAGTCTTCATTTATAGAATAAGAAACTGTGCTTTCTGTTTCCTCAAACTCAGCAACATTATCCGTCCAAAGCTCGCATTGACTGATTACTGTTTTCAATGCGTCTTCCTGGCCTTCTGGCGGATATTTGTATTTCTTCAGAAGCTTCTTAACAATCATTCGCATTTTTGCGCGAGCTGATTCTTTTTTCTGCCAGTCGATGGTTTTGTTTTTACGAAGAGTTTCTGTCAGTTCTTTAGTAAGTGCTACCAGATCTTCGTTGGAATAGAAATCTTTTACTGCTTCAGGTTTAGTGAGGGCATCATAGAAGGCAAGTTCTTCGTCAGTTAATCCGAGTTTGTTTCCTTCTTCACTTGCATGAAGCATTTCCTTTGCAAGCTTTAAGAGTTCCTGAATTACTTCTTCGTTTGTAAGCATTCCGTTCAGGTAGCGGTTTAAGGTTTGCTGAATGAGTTCGCTGAAGGCTTCTGATTTTACGAGGTTTGTGCGCTTGTATACTTTTACCTGTTCATCAATCAACTTCTTGAGCATTTCTACGGCGAGATTCTTTTCTTTCATCTTTGAGATGTTTTCAAGGAAGGTCGGGTCAAAGAGGTTTACTTTTTCACCCACATCTGAGAAAAGATTTATAACGCCATCTGATTTAACTGATTGTTTGAGAAGTTCGTTTATTCGGTCGTTGATTTCTTTGAGGGAGAATTTCTTGCCAGATGGATTGTACAAGATACGCATCACAAGAACGCGGACAGATTCAAAAAAAGCGGCTTCAAGACGTATGTGCTCTTTTACCATAGAAGAACAAAGAGAAAGGGCTTGTTTGAGCATTAAGGCTTCTTTTATAAATGCCTGTTTCTGTTCTTCCTTATCTGGAGCGACAATAAAGTTTACTGCCCCGCTGATTGTCATACCGCGCTGTAAGTCTGAGCCTTCGTAAAATGGAGTGTAATCATAACCAAAGAAAAGATTACGACAGATTTCAAGCTTTTCCTGGAACTTAGGGAAGGCGCGCTTTGCAACATCCATTTCGCCGTAGTTCTGGCGGTCGCGTACGGTGTAATCGTTCATTGCCTGTTTGAGGGCACTTGCGATGCCAACGTAATCAACTACAAGTCCACCTTCCTTATCCTTAAAGACTCGGTTTACACGGGCAATAGCCTGCATAAGATTGTAGCTTTCCATCGGCTTGTAAACGTACATTGTTGCAAGAGATGGAACGTCGAATCCTGTAAGCCACATATCAACAACGATTGCGATTTTAAGAGGGCTGTCATTATCTTTGAAACGTGTTGCAAGTTCCTGCTTGCGGTGTTTGTTTCCGATTATTGCACGCCATTCTTCCGGATCTTTGTTGCTTTCTGTCATTACAACAGCAATGCGAGCGTCATCACCAGGGACTGTAATCTGTTTTGAGCCGACTGTAACCTGTGAAGTTGTTCCCGCCCAGGATGGCCGTAGTTCCAGAATACGATTAAAAATCTTCATTGCAATAGAGCGGTTATATGCAACAATCATTGCTTTTCCGGTATACAAATACTGGCGTTCATTTTCGTAGTGATTAAGAATATCATCAACAAGAGAGTTGATTGTTTTTTCGTGGCCAAGGATTTCTTCCATCTTGCCAAGTTCATGCTTACTCTTTTCGATTACTTCTTCATCAGCATTATTAGCAAGTGCTGAGTATTCTGCATCAATTTGGGCAAGAACTTTGTCATCAAGTTTAAGTTTGATAACACGACTTTCGTAATAGACAGGACGGGTTGCTCCATCTTCAACAGCCTGAGTCATATCATAAACATCGATGTAGTCACCGAATACTTCGATAGTGCTGCGGTCTTCGCGGGAAATTGGAGTTCCTGTAAAACCGATATAACTTGCATTTGGAAGACTGTCACGGATTATGCGGGCGGTTCCAATTGTGCGGTGGGCAATAAGGTTACCTTCTTCGTCTCGGCTGGTTTTGATTTTCTCTGTAAGTCCGTACTGGCCGCGGTGTGCTTCATCCGCCATTACGATGATATTTTTTCTGTCGCTGAGCGGCTCATCACTTTCCTCAAATTTCTGCATTGTGGTAAAGATAATGCCGTTAGCCTTTCGACCTTCAAGAAGCTGTTTCAAATGTTCACGGCTTTCTGCCTGAACAGGTTCCTGACGTAAGAAATCTTTACAATTACAGAACTGACCATAAAGTTGGTTATCCAGATCATTACGGTCTGTAATAACAACGATTGTTGGAGAATCAATAGCCTGCTGCAAAAGGTGAGCATAGAAAACCATAGAAAGTGATTTTCCAGAACCTTGAGTATGCCAGAATACACCGATTTTGCCATCACCATTTACTGCAACTTTTGTGCGTTCAACAGCCTTGCGGACTGCAAAATACTGATGATAGCCCGCAAGTATTTTGTATGAATTGATACCATCATTATTAAAACAGATGAAGTTTTTAATGATGTCGAGCAGGCGCTCTTTCTGGAAAATACCTTCAAAGAAAGTTGTAAAATCTGCAAAGGCCTTGGATTCCATGTTGCCATCTTTTGTCTTCCATTCCATAAAGCGGTCTTCGCCACTTGTGATGGTTCCGGCCTTGCTTGTAAGCTGGTCGCTCATTACGCAGATACAGTTGTAAATAAACATGGAAGGAATTTCTTGCATGTAGTTTCGAATCTGTGTGTACGCTTCGCTAGCATCAGTCTGTTCACGGCTTGGAGATTTCAATTCAAAAAGACAGATTGGAAGTCCGTTTAAGAAAAGAAGAATATCAGGTCGTTTATTTGAATTTTCTATGAAGGTCCATTGATTTGCAACGATAAAAGAATTGTTTGAAGAATTCTTAAAGTCTGCAATGTAGATGATATCAGATTTAGTTTCGCCATTTTGATGGTAGCTTACTTCAATACCGTTCTGCAGGTATTCCATAAAAAGGGAATTTTTCTTTTTGAGTTCAGCATTTTCAAAATTACGGAGTTTAAGAATCGCTTCGTCAATTGCTGCAGGTGCTGCCTTTGGATTAAGACGACGGATTGAATCTTCAAGAACAGAATCATAAAGCGGAGAATGCCAGTCGCGGTCAATATCAGGGCCATAAACATGCTCCCATCCCATATTTTGGAATAATTCAACTAACGCATTCTCATAGGCTTCTTCGTTGTAATCCGACATCTTTATTCTTCCTTATGTAAGGTACATTAACAAATAATTTTACCATGAATTATAGGATTATGCATTTATTTTGCATCAAGAAGTTCCTGTAATAGAAGTCCCACATTACTGCCCAATGTATTCTCTAATTGTTGAATATCTTCACAAAATTTCTTTTCATTACTAATTGCATTTTGAATATGACTAATAAAATACTCTGTATCAAATTTTTCTTTTGAGTATGAGCCTAACATATTTCTTAACTCTGAATGAAGATAATTATTTTCATCAGAGAATAATTTATTCTTATCTAAAGAATCAATGTTAGGGCTATGCAGTAGTAAGAAAAATTCAAAACGTGGATTAGTAATATAAAATTTTACATTATTATCTTTACAGATACTAAAGACCTCATTAAATTGGGTAAAACTACCAGGATCTCTATCAACTACAAGACAAATCTTGTCATCATCATCAAGGTTCAATGTTTGTTCTTCAATTTTTTGATGAATATAAGATTCTACTATTTTTGTAAAAGTTGACCAAATTTTAAAGTGCTGAATAACATTTTTGATTTCTTGATCTATATCTTTAATATATTCGTTAAGCTTGTTTTTAGGAAAAAAACGCATTAATTCAGAAAATACAACTTTATCAAAACCTGTATTAGCAGTATTAAAACTATCATCACTATAAATCGTATCTACGATGCAATCAATAAAAGTTTTATATGTAATATGGTTTGCTGATTCAGTTTTTTTTCTCAGAAATTCCTCTAGAAGTTTCAAAGGATTACTCCAATGTTCTTCAGAAATAGTTCTTACCATGGGAACCAATTGGATAAGAGAAGATATACCTATTTTTTCTTTATTATTGTTTACCGCATCAAAATATAATGGTTCTGTCTTTTCTCCTTCCATAATTAAAATATATTTTGATAGTCGTACTTTATTTTGTGAAGCAGAGCGTTCTCCAAATTTTTTTATCTCTCTCATTAGTCATCCTCAACTGGATATACGGTAGTAAAGATAGGTACTCCTTTATAACGTCCTTCCAAATATGCTTTATCAATCTTTCGATCAAATCTTTCATTATATTCTTCAAGTGAATATAAATCACTTTCCCCGTTTTTATCTTTGTTTACAAACCAAATTTCATCCCTTCGTAATAAATCAAAATCCAATAATCGTGATTCATGTGTAGTTACAATTAATTGAATATTACGATTTTTACAAATTTGCAAATACGTTTTTACGAATTGATATGTTAAACATGGATGAAGTCTTCTGTCTAATTCATCGATGACAAATGTTTTATCATTTTTATCAAGAAGCAATTGAATTAATTCAAATAATCTTGCAGTTCCATCTGATTCGTTTGATATTTTAAAATCTACAGATTGATCAAAGAAATTATGCTCAAATAAAATAGAATATGCTTCAACTGTCGAATTTGGCGTAATATGTAATAAGAAAATATCTTCATTATTTCGAATAATAGCTCCCATTTCTGATTTTTTAGATTTTATATCAGAATTTATTGCGAGAGTTTTGTTCATTAGATCTATACCCTTTAATATTTCATTTCGAATAAAAGAAGGTAATTGTTCAATTAGTTTTTTTGCATCAATAGGAGCTTTCTTTAATTTATTAATCCCAGTTCCAAAAGAATTTAGAAGATTTGAAAATCTTAAAAAATTATCTTCATCAAGTAAAAAAGCAGCATCTGTAGGTAATGGGTTATCAGGAAAATTAATACTTAATTTATTTACTATCCAATCAAATATCTTTTGTATTATCACAGCATCTGGGTATTTCTTATAAAGTCCGGTGGTATTTTTATTTAAGGTTGATAAAAGTAAACTATTGCTTCCCTCAAGACCATCAGCATACACCTGTAAAACTTCAAGCTTTTTTAAGATTCCATCAAAATGATAATTTGAATTTTTATTTTGCTTTTCGAATAAAACAATCTCTTTATCTTTTCTTAAATTAATAAGCCATTCTGAGTGTAAAATACCTTTATTTAATTCATATTCAAAACCATAAGAGTAGTTTTGATTATCAATTAATATTTCTAGCTCAAAATAACTAACCTTATCCTTATTTGCGGAATATATTTTGCAATAATTTTCGGTAGCTCCTGTTGGTATATTTCCAGAACGAACTGTTTTTTGGATGAATTCAAGTGTTTTTATAACATTAGATTTTCCGGCCGCATTTGCTCCGAAAATAGCGGCAAACTTCAGTATATTTTGATTATTAATTTCAACAATATGATCTTTCTTACCTCGAGTTGAACCTGAAAGCATTGCAAATTCTTGAGAACGTTTTTCATGTGTTTTAATATCTACTTTTTCATTAAATGAAAGAAAGTTCTTCACATTAAATCTAATTAACATAAAATCCTCTTGATAATGTGATTTTTTCGTATTTATACCAAGTATAATATAAATATCGGCAGGAGTAAAGATAAAATAAGTGATTTTTTCACATTTAAACATTGACGATTTTCTTAGAAGTATATATATTTTAATTGTGCCCATCACACTGAGGAACGTTGTTCCAATAAAAAAGGACTAAAAGCAGCACCACCTGCAATTAGTCCTCTATAATTCTTTGCAAAACTCTGAATGAGTCACAAAAAGTTAACACCTTACAATAAAAGTTTGAGGAATTTGTGTCAAGGAGTCATTCGGGGCGGGAGGATAGCCTCTTGAAACAACATCATGTTGTACATAATCCCAATGGCGGCTGGGATGTAAAAGCTGCAAATTCACAAAGAGCCAGTGCTCATTCTGCAACAAAAGCAGAAGCAATATCCATAGCTCGAACAATCAGTCAAAATCAAGGTTCAGAACTGTTCATCCACAACCTGAACGGGCAAATTGCAAGTCGTGATTCTCATGGAAACGATCCGTTTCCACCTCGAGGATAATTACTAACTATTTTAAGCATAAGGCTTGTTCTCCTTGCATGTTTTATGCTTACTTATTTCATTATTGTGAGGTAAAAAATGAAATTTACAGATTCAAAAGGTATCGAATATGATAATCTTACTTTTTTAGATAAAGGCGGTATGGGGAGAGTCTATAAAGGAATTTCCCCTATTACAAAGGAACCTGTCGTTCTCAAATTGATTGAACATATACCTGATAGCACAGACGAGAAGCAGAAGAGAGAACTTAAGGTTTCAAATATTATTTTACACAAAAATGTCGTAAAAATTCACGATTCAGGAATAACAACAATTGATGGCATTGAATATTTGTATTTGCTTGAGACTTTTTATTCTAAAGGAAGTTTAACAAGTAAAATTATGAAAGGGATTGCTATCAACGAATGCTATAAAATGATGTACGATTTGCTTCTTGGAATGCAAGAAATTCATAAAACCGTCATACATCGTGATCTAAAACCTGATAATATTCTTATTGATGATGATGGAACTCTGGTTATCAGCGACTTTGGTCTCGCCCGTTTCATAACAGATGCAACACAGACAGAAACATTTAAAGGCTGGGGAACATTTAAATATATGTCTCCAGAATGCTGGATGTATGAAAAGAATACTCCTGCAATGGATATATATTCTTTAGGTTTAATCTTTTTCGAAATAATAACAGGGGAATCTCCGTTCCATCCAGAAAAACAAACTCGAGAGGCATGGAGAGAATGTCACTTATATTCAAATGTGCCAGATATTTCTAAATATCGTAACGATACAAATGTAAAACTGAATCAAGTTATACAAAAAATGACAGCAAAAAGGTTGGCTGAACGTTATAAATCTATTGATGAAGTCATTGAAGCCTTCCTTGATGCTCGTAAGCAATCTGAAAGTTCTGCATCAGCAATTGAATTATTAGCTCGTAAAGCAAATTTTGTTTTTGAAAAGCAGACAGCTGAAGAGCTAAAACAGAAAAAAGAGTTTGAAGAAAAAAATAACTATATTGCTTTCTTAAATCAGCATGTTGATGATTTATTTAATCGGGTTGTTTCTTTTGTGGAGCAAATAAATGCAAAACTGGAAACAGGAAAATATCATATCTCTAGAAAAAAGCCTTACGGACAAACTACCCGACAGTCTTTGACTGTATCACTTGCCGGAAAAAGTTTTACCATTGATTTTTTGAATTATGATGTCATTTCGTTATACGAAAAACAAAAAGAAAAAGAAGTTATCGAATGGCAAAAACAGCGATATCGTTTTGTTATGCAAGGATATGAAGGCTCTTATTTTTCCCAAAATGATATAGTTCTTATTGGATTGGCAGAAACATCATTTAAACTCAAAGAGTTCGAATTTGGATTTAACCTTTTTCTCAAAAAATCGCCCGAATCAAATTATGGAGAATGGTTTATCTGTCAATTTTCAAAAAATGAAACACCCGCAAAGACGCCTTTTGGAATTTCATTAAATCAATTCTTTTCAGAATATGAAAAACTTGAACACGCGATGTTCTTTACCAAGAGAGAAAAGAAATTAGACGATAATGATCTTTTAGAATTAATACAAAACATTTCTAACTAGCCATTTATACAGGCGAAGTATAAATTCCATATTTTGCCTGTTTAACTTATTTAATTATCTAAACGATAATTTAGAGCAGCAAGCACAGGCAATTTTCAAGAGCTGGTTTGTAGATGATTCAGAAAAAACAAAAACAATTGGAGATTATATAACTCCAAAAAGGGGTAAAAATTTATTATCAAAAGATGCAATTTCTGGAGTAGTACCTGTTGTTGCAGGAGGTCTTGAACCAGCAACATACCATAATACTGCAAATACAAAAGCTCCTGTATTAACAATTTCTGCTTCAGGTGCAAATGCAGGTTTTGTAAATCTATGGAACATTCCAGTATGGTCTTCCGATTCTTCATTCATAGATTTTGGAATGACCCCGGATGTATACTTTTGGTATGTTCTACTAAAATCGAGACAGAAGGAAATATTTGACTCTCAGACAGGTTCTGCACAGCCTCATATTTATCCACAGCATATTGCCGTTTTGCCAATAGCAAATTTAGACATGAAAAAGATTTCAGAATTTACAGAACTTGTAACCCCATTCTTTAAACAAATTGGTAAAAATCAGCAGGAAAATATTAAATTGATTTCATTACGAGACACCCTGCTTCCGAAACTCATGTCCAGCGAGATTGATGTAGATTCGGTACAGATTTAGGCAGCTAAATTATCGTTTATACGATTATTTAGCTCAATTTTATCATCAAGTGAGGATAATAAAGACGCAATTTTCTGTTGAGTTTCTAAAGGTGGCAAATTAATAGAAAGATTTGCCACAACATCAGTTTGAACACGCTGCCTTCCAGAAGAACCTACCATAGATTTGATGGCAGGATTACGAACTGTGTCGCTTGTAACCAAATAATATACAAAATATGGGTCGGTAATTTCTTCTTTTGCCCGAAAAACAATAAATTCAGTTGAGCCAAATCCGATTTCATTTTCATCAAGGATATTCACCATTGCTGTCTTGCCATTTTCCAAACAAGGTGTAATACGAGCCATGATTGTATCGCCATTTTTGAATTTTGAGCCGCCAGAATATGATTCTAATGAAAAAGATGGAATTGCTCTACAATATGGCTGTAAAACATCCATTCCTATTTTCTTTGCAATGGTCCCTTTTTTTATTGATTCAGGAGGATTGATTTCTACAATATCACCAAGTCTACATTCAGTCCAATCAGCCATTATCTTTTATCCTTTTTCTACACATTCTTCAAAAGATGCGCAATCAACGATGCATCCAGCATTTCAAATGCAAAACACTTTTTACCTAAATCTTTTAGAGATGCTCCGATGTGATAAAGCATTTTCTGGTCAATAATCAAAAAACGGTCATGCATTTTTGTTGTATGATTTAATGTAAGAGTCGGATACTGGGTATTGAACTGTTGAATATCCTGAGCGGTCAGTTTTGTTTTTGGATCAGTATAAATCACAACGTTAACGTTCTTCTTTTTCTTTGCGAGACGTTGCAAGATGCTTAAATCAACATAGTTATCAATTAAAATAATTTCCTGTTTTGCCTGGGCAATAAAACTTTCAAACTTTGCATATGCATCAAAAATCTGTCCCTGAAAGAAAATTCCCTGCGTATCTTTTACGTTGTATTTGTCGATTAAATCAAAAAGCTCTTCTACTTTTTTGTCTGTTTCTTTCTGATGAACATTTGTATCTAAAAGCTGCTTTTTAATTGTGTTGATCTCAGAAAATACCTGAGCATTGTTTTGCAAAAAGTGTCGCATTGCAACAAATGCACGCATAATCTGAATATTCACTTCTACTGCTGTAGGGCTCTTTAGAACCGATGAAAGCATGGCAACGCCCTGTTCTGTAAAAGCATAAGGCATTACAGAGGAATGCTTCATCGTTTCGAACCGGTCACAATTTGTGACCAGTTCATCTTTTTCTGATTTGTCCAAAGCAAACATAAAGTCTTCTGGAAAACGCTCTATATTTCTTTTTACAGCCTGATTCAGAACTTTTGTTTCTGTTCCGTAAAGCTCTGCCAGGTCTCGATCTATCATTACCTGCTGATTTCTGATTGTGAGAATCTTTGTTTCTATTGTTTTTGCTGTAATTTCATTGCTCATGTTATTAACCAAATGTTAATATAGCAGAATTCAGGGAAGAATTCGAGTCTTCAAGTTATCCAATGTATTTTTTATGAGCCAACTTTACATTTGACTGTTTGACCATCGCATATTGAAGAGTTGTATCAATCCGCTGATGGCCTAAAAGCCGTTGAAGCTGTTCTATAGGCATTCCTTTATCTATTGCCATTGTTGCAAGTGTTCTTCGGAATTTATGCGGGTGTACTTTATGAATATTCAGGTTTTGACCTAGTTTTCGTAGCCGGGATTCTATTCCACCGATTGTAATTCGCTCATATGGCCTACGAAGAGTAACAAACAGGGCAGCATTTTCATCTGCACGGGATTCTATATATTGTTTTAAATGAAGCTTTGTACGGGCATCAAAGTAGACAATACGCTCTTTATTCCCTTTTCCTAGAACCTTACATTCCCGTTCTGCAAAATTAATATCATCTTTATTCAATAAAACCATCTCTCCAATACGCATTCCGGTTGAAGCAAGCATATCTATCATCGCAAGGTCACGGATTGTAGGGCTGTTATCGCGAAGAGTTTCAAGTTCTTCATCAGTATATGTTTCTTTTATGATTTTATCTGTCTTTACCTTATGAATGCGCCTGATAGGACTTTTGAAAATATAGCCTTCTTCTTCCAGCCAGGAAAAGAAGCTGGACAAAATTCGTCTAATATTATCTATTGTAACGCGGCTGGAATTGTGCCGTTCTTGATATTCTGTCAGATACAGTCGTAAATCATCTGTTGTAAGATGTTTTATGTCTTTTGCAATGTTGTTTACAGTACACTGAATTGTGTTTTCGTAGTATTTCAACGACTTTTCGGAACAGCCTTCTATGCGTTTTGCGGCAATGAATGAGGAAATAAGAGTTGAATTGTCATCCTCGTCTATTCTCTGACAGGTTTCCTTTGATTCTATAATCTCAAAGTCCTGAAGTTTTGTTTCTAATGATTGCTTAAGATATTCTAACTGAGCATTATCCAGGTAGGGCATCATATTTTGCAGAATATCTCCGATAAATGTTTTTTTCATAATTATCCTCCGCTTGATTCTCGGAGAATATAGTGATGGGAAGGTAAACGATAATTTAGCGGCTTAATTTCCTTTTAATACAGGTTGACGACCCTCCAAAAATTGCGGGTCGTTATACCTAACTTCATTCACTTTCCAATAGTTGCCTGTTGAATAGAATGCAAAGTCGGCAAAATCTTTCAGTTCTGTTTCACAATAAAGTTCTCCTTAATCCACAGAACGAACTACACGGAATCCTGTATTAGCATTGGAAAAGGAATCATTATTAGCTGGAAAAGAATGAACAATAGCACTACCAGCTCCACTTCTCCAACTTCCACCATAGGACGGTCTTTCATTTCCTGTTTCATCATTACGAACAGGGTTTATTTCTAATTCGCCTGTATATTTTGGTTCTTTTGTATAGTCAATTTTTCCATAACAATATTCTGAAACATTTCCACTCATATCAAATAATCCAAGACTATTTGGCTTTTTTTTTCCAACTTCATGAGTTCCTTTGTAACTATAATATGTATCATTTTCTTTATCACTATCTGAAGTTGCTGAATCGCCTGTTTTATTATTATATCGATACCAACCAACTAGGTCTAAACCTTTATTAATAGAATATCTTTCTCTACTAGGTTCTGAAGGAGCACCACTAAAAAGATAATCCCAATTTGGCTTATTTGGGTCTCCACCACGCATGGCATATTCTGCTTCACATTCTGTTGGAAGTCTGTATCCATTTGCACCTGAAATCATTTCAACTTCTGCATCTGTAATATGACTAGAAAAATTTACAGAAGTTACTTCTATTACTTTAATTTTATACACTGGTTCCAAGCCTGTTTTTCTACTTAACACATTGCAATACCAAATAGCATCATAAAAAGTAATTCCTTCTACAGGACGACGCTCTTGATTTTCACCTTCAAAACAATGATAAGGAGGATTATTTGGTTTACAAAAGGAAGGTCTGCTATCCACAAAAAATTCCGCAGTTCTTTCACCAACTCCATCAACATAAGCTGTTACAGATACAACTTCATCTTTCATAACACTGTAATATTCTTCTTGAGTTACTTCGTATTTTCCAATTTCAAAATCACTTAACTGAACGCGTCTTCCTTTTGGAAAATTACCTTTTGGAGGAGCCCACGGATAATCTTTACCTTCGATTATTCCACCTTTTACAAACACCATTTTTGGAATAAGTGGTGCATCTGTTTCAGATTTAGTTTCAACTTCGCAAGAATTTAAAACTAAAACAAAAATTAACATTGATAAGCTTGTCATTACTCTTTTCATACAATTTTCCTTATAAGGACTTTTACGATATAAACAATTTTTACATAAATATACTCAACACGCAATACAAAATATTAAAACATTCACTAACCTTTTTGTTTATTACAACTTTATTATCAATAATAAAAAACACTAAAATGAGTGCGTAAAACAACGCATCGTAATAGAAGAAAATGATATGATTCCTGTCTGTTCTCCAAAAGGCGGAATTTTCAGGCGGCTTTATAATCCGGGTGATGAAGTAAAATGTGGGGATGTTCTTGCACTGATTTACGACCCTTTGCGCGGTGATGAAAAAAGCAAAATTACGGCTCCAAAGGACGGCATTATATTTTTCTGCCACAAGTCGCCGATGGTAACGGAACATCAGCTTTGTTTTTTCCTGCAAGAAAGATAAGGCGTTTTTCTTATTCGTACAGAAGTCCTATGACGTTCTGTGCTACGGGTGTTGTTTTAACAGAATGTCATCGCCGAATTCATCCAGAAAATCATCATCGTCTGTCATATATACGCTGTCATTTCTAAAAGAAATGCCGCCGTAAAATTCATGTTTGTCATAATTTTCATTGCTGTCGTTATCATTTGTGGCAAGTTTTTCTTCAGTTTCTTCGTCTTCATCATCATAATTGCAGTTGTGATGGACAGGACTGTGTCTGTATAATGGTTCGTCTGTTTTTTCAGAATGAGAATGACGGTTTATAATTAATACATTGTATTGCTTTTTCCATGCCCGTGATGGCTTTTTACATATACAATCATCACAAACAAAAGCACATACATTTGGAAGAGAATTATTTCCACAAATATTAGGATTGTTCTGACGACAACCATAAGTTTGAGTCTCTGTATCTTGTGCGTTTAGTGGAGCGTCAAAAGGGATTAATAATTCTTTTCTCATATTCTAACCTCATCTACTGATAAATCACCATTCATTAATTTTGGAAGTAATTCATCTCGTGTTTTTGAAAGTCTTATATTCTCAATTTTGTTATTAATTATCATGTCGATAATCGGTTGCATTACAGAAGATATTCTTTTCATATCAATTTCAGAGGGAATAACGACTTCGGCTTTGTCCAATTCTTCACGCTTAATATGTCCCATTGTAGTTGCCTTATCAGCAGCAAGGAAAATAAAACGATCGAGATGATGTTTTGTCCAAAGATAATAAAACCATTTATCATACTGTTTTGATGTTACTTTGAATAAATGTTGATTAAGTCCACATTTACCGCCACACCATATATCTACTAGAAGACTTCCTGACCAAGAAAAAATTACGTCACCATCATGGATGATGAATTCTTTTTTTATAGAAGTAGGAGAACATAGTTCTGAATTCTCATCACAAGATCCTTGTCTAAGCTCTTTTATCTTTAATACAGGTAATCCAATCTCATTTTCAATAGGGCGGAATTTTTGCATTGCTAGACCATTTAAATAATCAGCTATCTCCGACAACTTTCCAATACGCCAAGTCTCTGGCATTTCTCCGCCAAACTGCTCAAAATCAACAAACCAACTCTTGAAAATTGCCTGTGCTTGCTGCTCTAAATTATCGTTTATCTTATTATTCAATTCGATTTTGGCATCGATACAAGAAAGAATATCTGATATTTTTTTTTGGGTCGTTAGAGGTGGTAGATTGATTGGAAAAGTTGCTAATTCTCCTGAGAAAGTAATTTGAGGAAAAGTTCCAGATCGAGTTTCGGCTAAATGTTGCATTTCATCAATTAAGTTTTTTGATGTAAGTAACAAGTAAAGAAAATTTGGAAGAACGAGAGTCTTATTAGGTCTAATAACCATTAGTTTTGTAGAAGCAATATAGTTTTCTGTATTGTCAAAATCTACAAAGGCATATCTTTTATTTGCAGGACGAATCTCTGAATAAAGGATATCATCTTTTTTAAAGGTTTTCTTAAATTGTCCTTTTAAGTCTTCATTTTTAGATGATTTATGCGTTTGAATTTTTCCCTCCAATACATCTGATGTATTTATGAGTACTACATAATCATCATGTCTGGAATATGTTTCAGAAACAGAATTGCAAATATCACCTATAGTACATTCTTTCCATTCAGCCATTTTACTCTCCAATCTCAAATCCAATAGCACCAAGGTTTTTCTTTATCTGATCTTCGAGCTCATGACTCTTTGTAAACATTCCACCAAGTTCGGTTGTGAGACGTTTCATTTTTTCATCGAATGGTTCGTCGTCTACAGGACCTTCTTCTATACCAACATAGCGGCCAGGAGTAAGAACGTAATCTTCCTTTGAAATCTTAGCAAGGTCAGCAACCGCACAGAATCCTTTTACATCTTCTAAGACTCCATTCTGGAATGCAGTAAATGTGTCTGCAAGTTTTGCAATATCTTCGTCAGTAAAGTCGCGATGCTTGCGGTCAACCATGTGGCCCATGTTGCGAGCATCGATAAACAAAGTTTTTCCAGTCTGCTTTTTATTACGGGTAATGAACCACAAAGTTACTGGAATTGTAACGCTGTAGAAAAGCTGTGTTGGCATTGCAACAATACCCTCAATCAAATCTGCTTCGATTATCTTACGGCGGATTTCTCCTTCACCACTTGTCTGTGTTGAGAGTGCACCATTCGCAAGAACGAGACCGATTTTTCCATTTGGAGCAAGATGATAAATCATGTGTTCAATCCATGCAAAGTTTGCATTTCCTGCAGGTGGGAGACCGTATGCCCAGCGAGGATCGTTCTGTAATTTATCCTGCCCCCAGTTGCTCAGGTTGAACGGTGGATTTGCCATAATAAAATCAAACTTCTGAGTTGGATGAAGATCATTGAAGAAAGTATCTTCCGGATGGTCGCCAAAGTTTGCATCAATTCCACGGATTGCCATATTCATTTTGGCCATCTTCCATGTGTCGGCATTTGCTTCCTGACCGAATACGCTGATATTACTTCTGTTTCCCGCATGTTCCTGAATGAACTTTACAGACTGAACGAACATACCGCCTGAACCACAGCAAGGGTCATAAACACGTTTACCTTCGGATGGCTTTAAGATATTTACAATTGTTTTAACAACACTGGCTGGAGTATAGAATTCTCCACCTTTTACACCTTCGTAACTTGCAAATTGAGCAATACAGTATTCGTAAGTTCGACCAAGCAAATCTTTGCTTGCTTCGGTGTCGCTCATGTCCATGTTGGTGAATACGTCTACTACGTTACCAAGTACACGTTTGTCTAATTCTGGATTTGCATAGTTTTTTGGTAAAACGCCTTTTAAGCTTTTGTTATCAGCTTCAATGGAAATCATGGCTTTATCGAGAATGGTTCCGATTTCTGGAGTATGTGCGGCTTTTGCAATTTCACTCCAACGTGCCTCTGGCGGTACAAAGAAAATGTTTTCTGCCTCGTATGCGTCTGGATCGTCTTCAAAACCATCACCTTCTTCTACAAGTTCCTTGTATTTCTTTTCAAATGCGGTAGAGATATATTTTAAGAAGATAAGTCCTGTAAAGATTTTGCGGTAATCTGCAGCAGGGATATGTCCCCAAAGTTCGCAGGCTGCGTCCCAAATCTGCTGTTCAAAGCCGATGGTGGCAGATGATGTTTTTGACGATTTTGACTTTGCCATGATGATGTCCTTAATTTAACTTGTTTTTTTGATTATATCACAAAACTCGACATTTTTGTAGATGAGAGCAAGGTATCCAAGCCTAGCTTGGTCGTGTTCCAACGGCGAAACGTTGGGCCAAGTCCAGAAGTGAAACGTCTGGTCAATCCAACAGAATGTTGGCAGGGATGCAACGGCTGGGCGTTGCTTGGAGGTACAGCAGAGTGAAACGGGCTGTTGAAAATCGTAAAGCGAGGAAAGAGAAACATTTCGCTTTTAAGATTTTCAGGGATAGGGTGCGGGAAAGGCTGTCTTTCCTGCGGGGTAATCCAAAAGGGGCTTTTTTGCCCCTGTGGCGAATGTAGGGGTGATGGCTTGCTATCATCCCGTAGTGAGTTACGGTTTGATAGAACCGTACATATCGCTTGCAGCGACAAACTCTGGGTTTTTCTTCAAAAAACGGCTGATTTTCAGAAAGCGAAACCTTTCGCTAACAAAAATACCTGCCGAAGAGACAGCAACGATTGCAGAATCCCTTCAACAGGTATAATACTTAGCGGCTCATATCATAGTCAAGGCTTCGCGGACGAGCCTTTTCCCTCTGGTAGTCTTTCCAGTTATGAACCCGATACTTCTTGTAGCTGCTTCCAAGAGTGATAAGCTCATCTCCGTCCCTGTTTTCCCATTCGGCTAACTGAGTGCTTTTTTCAATGTAAGCATCAGTCAGGCCCTTGTTCACTTCAACTGGCTTTCCGCCGATTTTGATTGTGAACTTTTTGAAAAGCATGGTGTACCATTTTTCCTTTTCAGTCTTTTCCTTCTGGATTTCCTCTTTTAAGGAATTAATGGTTTCATCCTTTTCAGCAGCCTTTACAAGAACTGCTTTTTCAACTGCGGTTTTTACTGCAGTCTGTTTTTCAGCTTCAGCATTGTCTTTTACCTTTTCCAAATTAGTCTGATGTTCATCTTTGAGTCTCTGGATTTCTTCTTGATGACTTTTTTTGAGTGATTTTATCTGCTCAAAAAACTGTTTAGCCTTAGAAACAATTGCATCAAAGACAGGTCTGATTCTCAGATGATAACTCCAGACTCCTTCCTTGGATTCTGGAGTAGGAA
>Ga0256404_1001713_pt1 | contig 51537 bp, 48 predicted proteins | sample RumenRJG_01DNA_FD_185990 | JGI IMG/M metagenome (GOLD analysis project Ga0256404, IMG submission 185990) | Bovine rumen microbial communities from Lethbridge, Alberta, Canada - RJG_01 | ecosystem: Host-associated > Mammals > Digestive system > Stomach > Rumen | place: Canada: Alberta | collected...
AATTTTGCTCCAGTTAGTGGAAATTCGGCGTTTATCCGCCTCCCATTTTATATTTTATTTGCTCCAACGTTCATAAATAGATTGCTCCAATCAACAGAGACAGTGCTCCTATGGAACAGAAAATTCAAAGAAAGGTTAAAGAAAGAATTTTGACGAATTAAACTGCAAGATCGTATGTAATAATCTAAATATAAGAAAGCCTATGATTTAAGGCTTTCTTATGGATGCAACTTATTGCTGCTGTTCTTGGTTGTTTTGTTGTTGTGCTTGTTCAGCTAGAGCATTGTTGTAAGCTTTCTTGTTCATGAAGAACAAAATGATAAATCCTATAGGAGCAATTAGTATTGCAAAACAGTAAATAATAAGGCTCATAAACATTTTGCAAATTAACATACCAATGACATTTTGGAATAAAATCACAGAATGGCCCATTATGAACTCAACCACAGCTTCATAAGCAAATCGAGCAAAAGGATAAAGGATCCAAGAAATAGCGTAGATAATAATGTTAGGAAGAACATCTGGTATTGAGACATCTTTGTTTGCAGCGATTAATAAGTAATAGATCAATGCTGGTATCCAAGCGATAAGAATGAAGTGTCTCCAATAATAGCTTGGTAGCAATCCTTTAAGAGCAAAGAATTTTATTTGCTGAAAAATTGACATGTATTTTCTCCTGTGTTTTATCGAAAAAAAAGATAACTAATAAGTATATTAATCTACTTATTTATCATGCTTAACATAAAAAAAAAACGCGAGTTGTAAAGAGAAAATTTGTGTTTTTGTAAGGAAGGATGCGCTTTGCTACAAGATTTCACAAATATCTTGACACAAAAAAAGCTCGATTGCTCGAGCCTTCCACAAGGTTGTTGTATATGTTTTTATAGAGCCCAGCCTAACTCAACGCTCCAGAAAGCAGAGTAGATTGCAGCCACAATTAAAAGAATTGCATAGCTTGCAATGGCAAAGCCTTGAGAGGTCTTGAAGGTTGCAGCGGTTGTAACAATTGCCTTCTCGTCATCATCATTCTCATTTGAAGATAGAGATACGAATACGATGATAGCGGTGGTTAAGATCCAGTTATAGAACATTTGATTTAAGAATGGCATGTTCAATGGTAGGAACTTTAATAAGAAAGCAATTACGATTGAGGCTAACACACCAACGATAGCACCCTTTGAGTTGGTCTTCTTGAAGAATAAACCACATAGGAATACTGATAAGATACCAGGAGAAACCACACCAGTGTACTCTTGGATGAATTGGAATGCCTGACCTAGAGTTGATAATAGTGGTGCAATAAAGATTGCGATTACAAGAGCAATAATTGCAGTGATACGACCAACAGTTACTAAAACTAAATCAGATGCCTTCTTATTTACATACTCTTTGTAAATATCCATAGTGAAGATGGTAGCAGTAGAATTTAGCATTGATGCAAGTGAAGATACAATAGCTGCTGCTAGAGCTGCGAATACCACACCCTTGATACCAACAGGTAATAATTGAGCTACCCAAGGATAAGCCTTATCAGGAGTTTGCTCTGAAGGTAGATTGTTTAATACCATTGGACCAAATTGATCTTGTAATGATTGTAATAAAGCAGGATCGTATTGAGTAATGTAGAAAGCAGCGATACCTGGAATTACCACAATTAAAGGAATGATTAGCTTTAAGAAACCAGCAAATACTAAGCCTGTTTGAGCATCTTTAACTGATTTTGCTGCAAAGGTACGTTGAATAACGTATTGATTGAATGACCAGTAGTAAAGATTAGTTACCCATAGACCACCGATTAGAACTGCGATACCTGGTAAGTCTTTGTAGTGAGCATTATCTACGGATAGAATCATTTCAAAGTGATCTGGTACTTTGTCAAGTAGAGTACCTAAACCTGCGAAGGCACCTTCACCACCACTGATCCAGTTTAAAGCTACGTAAGAGGTTGCAAAGCCACCGAATACTAACACTGCAACTTGAATAACGTCAGTCCATACTACAGCAGATAGACCACCGTATACAGAGTAGAGTAAGGCAAAAGCAGCTAGACCTAAAATTGAGTACATCATAGGAATGCCTAAGATGGTTTCTAGTGCTAGGCCACCTAAGTATAGAACTGAAGTTAAGTTTACAAAGATATATAAACAAATCCAGAAAACAGCAAGGATGGTCTTTAAGGTTTTGTTAAAGCGCTTTTCCACAAACTCAGGAATAGTGTAAATACCTTTTTCAAGGAAGATAGGAATAAAGTACTTGCCAACTAAGATTAAGGTTACAGCTGCCATGATTTCGTAAGCTGCGATACCCATACCGATAGCAAAGCCAGAGCCTGACATACCGATAAATTGCTCAGCTGAGATATTAGCTGCAATCAAGGAGGCACCAACTGCCCACCAAGGAATTGACTTACCTGCTAAGAAATAACCTTCAGCACTCTTGTGGTTCTTTCTTGAAACACCAAGTGCAATTGCTAAGATCACAATGGCATAAATACCAAAGATTACATAATCAATGGTAGCTAAGCCTGAGGATACATTTTCCATTGTTTTTGTTCCTTATATCTGTAAATAATAAAATCGTAAAACGATAACGTTTACGGAATATTTTATTAAACTGATAAAATATTGCAAGTTTTGATATATAAGGAAAATGTAAGATTATTCTAAATAAATACGAAAACGATTTATGTAAAAATTTTGTAAGGGTTTTAAAAGTGTTTTATTAAATAAATCAAATAGATAATTTGATAATCAAAAACTATTAAGGTCTTTAATGATGTTGTCTTTTAAGAAAAACGTAACCGTTTGTATTATATCTAATATATTGATTTATAAGTAAATAATAATTTTTTGAATTTTATTTGATTTTGTGACAGGGTAGGAAGTTTTGAAAGTGTGGGAAATAAAAAAGTCTAGCCGAGGCTAGACTTTTATAATCACTTAATTAACTCTTAGAAAGCAAAGCCTAAGCTTGGATTCCAGAATGCAGCGTAGATAGCTGCTACAATCAATAGAATTGCATATGATGCGATAGCAAAACCACCTGAGGTTTTGAAGGTCTTTGCGGAAGTTGCAATAGCCTTCTCATCGTCGTCAGCTTCGTTAGTTGATAGAGAAACGAATACGATAACAGCGATGGTTAGAATGCAGGTGTACATCATCTGATCCATGAAAGGCATACCGATTGGTAAGAACTTCAATAGTAGAGCAATTACGATTGATGATAGAACACCAACTACTGCACCAGTTGAGTTTGCCTTCTTGTAGAATAGACCGCATAAGAATACAGCTAAGATACCAGGTGAAACCACACCAGTGTACTCTTGGATGTACTGGAAGGCCTGACCTAAGGTGCTTAACATAGGAGCAATGAAGATTGCGATCACTAAAGCAACTACAGCAGTGATACGACCTACAGTAACTAAAGCGATATCTGAAGCATTCTTTGCAATGTACTCTTTGTAGATATCCATGGTGAAGATAGTAGCAGTTGAGTTAAGCATTGAAGCTAGAGATGAAACAATAGCTGCTGCTAGTGCTGCGAATACTAAGCCTTTAACACCAACAGGTAATAACTGAGCAACCCAAGGATATGCTTTATCAGTTTGGCTCATTGTTGGAACGTTAGTAGCAATGATGTCACCATATACACCCTTTAATTGATCTAATAGAGCAGGGTTGTAAGCAGTGATGTAGTATGCTGCGATACCAGGAATAACAACTAAGATTGGGGTAATGCACTTTAAGAAAGCAGCAAAAGCTAAACCCTTTTGAGCCTCGTCAATTGACTTAGCAGCAAATGTACGTTGAATGATGTACTGGTTGAAGCCCCAATAGTAAAGGTTAGCAACCCACATACCACCGATTAGCACTGCAATACCAGGTAGATTTGAGTATTGTGAATTGTCCTTATCTAAGATCATGGTGAAGTGATCTGGTACGTTGTCAATTAAAGTGCCTAAGCCTGATAATGCACCAGCCTCGCCACCGATTAAATCTAAAGCTAGATATGAAGTAGCAAAACCACCGATTACAAGGATAGCAACTTGAACTACGTCAGTCCAAACCACAGCTGATAGACCACCGTAAACAGAGTAGATTAGAGCAAAAGCTGCTAAACCTAAAATTGTGTACATCATAGGAATACCTAAGATGGTCTCTAAAGCTAGACCGCCTAAGTATAGAACTGATGATAAGTTTACGAAGATATATAAGCAGATCCAGAATACAGCAAGAATGGTCTTTAATGTCTTATTAAAGCGCTTCTCAACGAACTCAGGAATGGTGTAAATACCTTTTTCGATAAAGATAGGTAAGAAATACTTACCAACTAAGATTAAGGTTACAGCTGCCATGAACTCATAAGCTGCGATACCAAAACCGATAGCGTAGCCTGAACCTGACATACCGATAAACTGTTCTGCTGAGATGTTAGCTGCAATTAAAGATGCACCTACAGCCCACCAAGGAATAGATTTACCTGCTAAGAAATAACCTTCAGCGCTCTTGGTATTTTTACGTGAGGAGTAAAGACCAATTGCGACAATAACAACAGCGTAAATACCAAAGATTACATAATCAATGGCAGATAAGCCTGCTACAACATTTTCCATATTAACAACCTTGTGTTTGAATTTAAAAGTTATCTAGGCATTGATAGACCTAGAATCAACGATGTGATTATACAAAAATAATATTTTGAGATCATTTCATTAACTTTTAGAAAAGGTTAAAGAAAATTAAGTGAATTTAAAACAAAATTAAGTTTTGTAAAAATATAGATTAAAATAGTAAAAATATATTATAAATCAAATAGATAAACTTGCATTGATGGGTATTATTTAATCTTACTTTTTATGAAAATTTGAAAAATATCAAATAAAAATTGGTATATTGTAAACGATTACATTAAAATAACTTATTGATTTATAACAAAATAAAATTAGATAAATTTTGTTTAATTTGTGAAGCTATACACAAATTTATTACAGTGTAGAGAAAGTTTTAAGTTTTTTAAACGCTTTAAAACAGTTAAGAAGATCATAAGTTAGAGTATTCCACCCCAAAATCAAATAATTACTATGGAAATTAAGTTTCTTTTTGCATACACTTGCAATAGATATGCAAGTAAAAGGTAGAGTGAAAAATGATGGATCCACAAATTTTGATATTCAAGGTTTCCTACCATTGGTACCAGGTGATTAAATCTAATTTTATATCAAGTGGTTCAAGTATCACTAATTGCTGGTATACCAAAGAAGAGGAGTCGTCTTTAAGTCAAGATGACTTTTTACCACCATCTTCTACCTTAAGTTTGTTCTTAGTTGAAGATGGCGACAAACAATATATAATAGGAGGAGGATTCTTCTTAAAGAAGGTAAGTTTAGATCTTACTAATTGCTGGTATAACTTTGGTGTACGCTCAGGTTACATTGCTTATCAAGCCTTCTTAAAAAGAGCTAAAGAATGTGGTGCCGATGAAAATTCTATGCTCAATTGCTACCTGTGTAACGGTACTTTCATTTTTATTAAGAACAACCTCATTCATATTCCAAAAGAATTTCACTTAGACTTTGAGCATAAATCTCGTTACTTATTAAGTGTAGAGGAGCCTCTAGGCTTATATCTTCAAAAGATAGCTCTAGAAAGACGTTTACCTCAAATTGAACCTGGTTGCTATGACAGTACTTGGCCTGGCATCTACAACAAGGCTTCAGTACACAAGAATGCACAAGCAGAAGCTAAATTTAAAGCCAGAATGTTTGATATTTACAACTATCGTTGTGCTATTACTGGTTGTACTTTTTTAGCTACTTTATCAGTTGCTACCATCAAAAACTTTTTTGATGACAGATATTTCCAGCCAAATAATGCACTGTTGTTAAGATGTGATTTGCAACGATTGTTTAATCTTGGTTTTATCACTTGCTATTACGATGGTGAGGATACTATTAGAGTCCGTGCTTCAAAAAGACTATTACTAAATAAAGATAGTACTTATGACAATCTTGACGGTCAAAAGATTTTTGTACAAAAAGAGCCTGTATTAAGACCTAATAAGGAATACCTCGAGTGGCATAATGAAATTTGCTTTGAAAATTGGCTTAAATATGGTGAGTTTAGCTTAATTGATAAGATCCCTCACGATTAGGAGCTTGTTTTATGAAGATTGCTGTTATCGGTGCTGATACTGAGCTTGGTAAAAGAATTGTTTTAAAGGCTGAAGAATATGGCATCAGCGTGGTTTGCTGTGTGGAGAACTTCGGATCGTTAGTGGGAAGTGGAAAGTTAATCATCAAACCTTATGACTCCATTACCTATAAAGATCTTGAAGACTGCCACTATGTAGTAGATGCTAAATCCTTCCTTGAGATCCGCAAATTTTCTACTGATTTATTGCCTGTTTGGCATTTATTAGAAATTTTAAAAGACAGCAAGATTAAATTATTAGAAATTGGCTCTTGCGCCTTTTTATATACCGATAAGACTAGAAACAAATTTGTGGGTAATGAGGATGATTACACTTTAGACGATGAGCAAAGTGTAACTGACAGATTGTCCATAAGTGCTTTTAGGCGCTTAAGCTTGTGTAAGGATGTAAAGTGGTCTGTGCTTTGTCCGCCACTATTATTAGATAAACATGGCTATGGGACAGGGGTATTAGAATTTTCAGATGACGTGTTATCTGTAGGTTTAGGTGGAGATAGTTATATAAGCTTAGTAGATCTTGCTAAAGCTGTTGTTGAACTATTAAAGCTAGTTCCTAAAGATTATCACTGCGTCTGTGTCAGAAGTATTAAAAAATAAGGTACCATGTGGTACCTTATTTTAAGAAATTAACTTTTCTTATTCTGTTACTGTGTCTGTTGCAGTCTCTTCAGGTAATTTACCTTTAACTTCCTTATTTACAATATTAGCCACGCAAGAATCTGACCAAACATTTAAGCAAGTTTCAATCATATCAATTACTGCATATACAGGTAGGATGATACCCATCAAAGCTACCGGAATATTCATGGATGACACTAATGATAGAGTTAAGAAGTAGCAACCCATTGGTACGCCTGCGTTACCTACTGCTGCAAAGGTAGCAATAAAGATCCAAGCGATAAAGGTACCAACACCTAATTCAATACCTGCATTTTGAAGTAAGAATAAAGAGGTAATTAGAATAAAGGCTGCGCAACCATTCATGTTAATGGTGGTGCAAATAGGTAGTACAAATCTTGAAACTCTCTTATCAACCTTTAAGTTATCTTCAGCTGAAGCAATTGTAACTGGAAGAGTACCTGCTGAGGACTTTGAGAATAGTGCAACAGCTAAAGCTGGTAACATACCACGTGCAATCTTAATTGGGTTTAAACCACGAATTAACAGAATTAGTGGTAACACAATAAACATTTGAAGTAAGTTAGAGCCGATTACAGCACCAAAGTAACTTGCAATACCACCGATGATGATACCTGCTTCTAACTGAGCTACTAATTGAGCTGTAAAAGCTACGATACCTAAAGGTAAAATCTTAATTAACCAGTGAATTAAGATAAATAGCAACTCTTGGAAGCCTAATAAGAAGTGAACTAAAGCACTCTTTGATTTTGAATCAGGCATGGTAGCAATACCTAAACCAAAAGCTGCAGCTACTAAAAGAATAGATAATACGTTACCAGCTACAAAAGGTTGTAATAGATTGTTTGGCACAATGCTGATGATGTGTTGTAAGTATGATAAAGACTCATATTGACTTACAGCACTAGCACCGTCTGAGGCTAACTCTTGAGGTACATTAGCAGGAGCAATAGTTGCAAAAACAATGGCACCAATAGTTGCTGCTAAGATAGTAGTTAGCAAGGTGTAAAAAATAGTGTAACCAAAGATGGTGCCACCTTTTGAGCCTTTAGATAGCTTTGATAAAGTAGTGATTAAACTAATTGCAATTACAGGAACTGCGATAAAGCTAAATAAACGGGTAAAGATGGTAGCTACAAAATCAAAGATCTCTTTTAAGCTATCATTAGCTATATAACCTAATAAAGCACCAATAATCAAAGCACCAACGTATAAAATAGCGGTAATGATACGGCTTTTTTTGCTAATTTGAGCGTAAGCTGTGTTGGTAGCCTGATTGATACGATCAGTGTTCTCAATCATATAATTTCCTTAGAATAATAAACAATCAAACAAAAATCTTTAACTAATCTTGATGATATAAAGCTGTAGATAAGTATCTATCACCGCTATCAGGAAGAATTACCACGATAGTCTTGCCTTCATTTTCCGAACGTTTAGCAAGAGTAATAGCAGCACTTAGTGCTGCACCAGAGGAGATACCTGTAAATAAGCCTTCTGTTACTGCAAGCTTTCTACCATATTCAAAAGCATCTTCATCTTTAACGCCAATTACCTCATCGATTACGGTTCTATCTAAAACCTTAGGAATAAAACCTGCTGAGATACCTTGAATTTTGTGAGGACCTGGTTGACCACCTTGAAGTACAGGGGAGGAGGCAGCTTCAACAGCTACAACTTTGATGTTATTGTTTTGTAACTTTAGGTAGTTACCAGTACCAGTTACAGTACCACCAGAGCCTACAGCTGAAACAAAGATATCCACTTTACCTTCAGTATCCTTCCAAATCTCAGGACCTGTGGTCTCAAAGTGAGCTTTAGCATTAGCTTGGTTTTCAAATTGCTGAGGGATAAAGGTATTGGCATTTTCTGAGGCAATCTCTAAAGCCTTTTCAATAGCGCCTTTCATGCCCTTTGAACCTTCAGTTAAAATTAGGTTAGCGCCATAGGCTTTTAAGATATTACGTCTTTCAACAGACATTGTCTCAGGTAATACTAAAGTTACCTTTAAACCTAAAGCAGCGCCAATTAAAGCTAAACCAATACCAGTATTACCTGAGGTTGGCTCAATAATTTGAGTGTCTTTATTGATTTTGCCTGAAGCTAAAGCATCTTTAATCATGTATAAAGCAGCTCTGTCTTTTACAGATCCTGATGGATTTTGAGCTTCAAATTTAGCTAAGATCTTTGCTTTTAAACCATAGAGCTCTTCAATTTTTGTAAGCTCAATTAAAGGGGTGTTGCCAATTAAATCTGCAACGGATTTGTATAGTGCCATTTATAACTCCAACTTTTAAATTTTATGTAGTTATAAAAACATAGATTAAATAAAAAGGGAATGCCTATTTTAATGGTCTATTAATGTATGCACCTTTATAGTGCGTAATAAAATAAAAAATACTTGTAAAACAGTTAGTTAAGTATACGTAATAGTAAGATTATTTAAAGTAAATTGTTGTTTGATACCTACAAAACATAGCATATTACTAGGTAATACATAGATAAATGCGCCTTTTTGCACTTTTAATTCTTTGATTTATGAGTAATTTTGATTAAGGCATAGTTTAAAACTTAAAAAATTAGTATTATATTGAGTAGATATCGTTTTTAGCTTTTTTAGTAGAGTAGAATACAAAGCTATAGATTTGTTTTTAAAGATTTTATGGTTAGGAGTTTTTCATGAAGACAGCTTTAATTAGTGCTGTTGTTTTAATGGCTGTATCCTCAAGTGCTTTAGCTGATGTCATGATTGATGTGCGTAATGACACCTCTGAAGATTGTTCTTTAGCAATTCATGCTAGAACTGATAAGACTAAGTGGTTAACTCAAGGCTGGTATGTATTTGCCTCAGGTGAGGAAGCTCCTATTATCTTAAAAGACATCAATGATCTTTATAACGTCTATATTTATTCAGATTGCAAAAAATCTCAATTTGCTCCTAATGTAGAAGTTAAAAAAGCTTGGGTAAAGACCAACTACAAGTTTGTAGATCAAGATCCTAAAGATAAAGCTCAAGGTTATGAGGAAGTTACCTTTGAGCGTTTAACCTCAGACAAATTTATCATTCAAAACTAATCAATAGTTTTTCTAATCTTTCTTTAAAAACCACACCAAAGCGTGTGGTTTTATCTTTTTGGCACGATAAGTGCAATCTTTTCTTAAAGCTTAAAAAAAATTCTTTTTAAGGCAATTTTTTGCAGAGGATTTTTATTATGGAATTAAGTTTAAATCGCCTTTATTTTGATGGTATTACCAACAATTTAAAGGATCAAGATGAAAAAGAGAAGAAAAATCAAAAGACTAGTAGTAATGAAGACGACGTGGATTTTGCTAAAGCTTTATCTTTATTACAAGCTAAAGCCAAAGATCCTAGTGTCATAAGCTCATTAAGCTTTGCCGAAAACGGCAAGACTAAAAATACCAATGAACTCTTTTCAGCAATTGTTGAACCTTCAAATAAAGAGGTTATAGGCACTGTAAGTGAGGAGGATGTCATTGAGGTTGATGCCACTTTTGATGACAAGAATAGCTTTGAAGAAGGTATGGCTATGCTATCTGAAAATCAAGAGCACGATTATAGTGTGCTTGAAAAAGAGCAGTCAGACTATTCTGTACTTGATAAAGTAGGTGATGGTTTGATGATAGCAGCTAAACTTGCATCAACCTTAGTTGGAGCAAGAGTATTCTCTTTTTAACTTTTAATTAGCGCAGGATGTCCTGCGCTAAAGCTTAAAAGAGATTGTCTAAAATGGTCATCAAAAGAAAACCTGAAAGCACACTTACGGTTCCAACATCAGTGTGAGGCTCTTTCACCTCACTGTCATATCCATGAGATTGAGGTATTAACTCCTCAATTACCACATAGAGCATTGCACCTGATGCAAATGCTAAAAACCAAGGCAAAAGTGGTGTTAAATGATCTGCTAACACTACCATTAACACAGCAGCTATAGGCTCAACAATACCTGATAAACTTCCAAGTACAAAAGCTTTAAGTCTTTTCATGCCACCTGTAAAAAATGGAAGTGAGATAGCTGCTCCTTCTGGGATATTTTGAATGCCGATGCCAACAGCTAAAGTTAGCACTGCTCCCATACCACTACCTTGAGTGTAGCAAGCTGCTGCTGTAATGCCTAAAGCCATACCTTCAGGAATATTGTGGATAGTTAAAGCATTGAATAGTAGAAATTGCTTTTTTAAGTGTGAATGTGGTCCTTCTGGTACGTCTGAGTTTAGGTGTAAGTGAGGAAGAGACTTATCAATTAGAATTAAGAACAAAACACCTAAGACAAAGCCTATGATAACAGGTAGAAATCTTGAAAAGCCTTCGGCAGTTGAGCTTTCAATTGCAGGTAAAAGTAAGCTAAAAATACTTGCAGCAATCATAATGCCAGCACTAAAACCCATCGCAATTTGAATATAAATAGGTTTAGTGCTTTGTTTGATGATAAAAACTAAAGCAGATCCAAGTGTTGTACAAAGGTAAACAAATGATCCTAAAGTAATGGCAATTAGCAAAAGACTTATATCAGCTTGCATTTTTTAAGCACCTAAAGTGGTATCTAGAAACATCATTAAAAGAAAGCCTATGAGTACTGATACGGTACCAACATCTGAATGTGGCTCATCATCATTGTCATATCTACTGTGGGATTGAGGAATAAGCTCTTCTACAACTACATAGAGCATTGCACCTGCTGCAAAAGCTAAGAACCATGGTAACAGTGGAGATAAGATATCGGATAACACTACCACTAAAATAGCTGCAATAGGCTCTACAATACCAGACATTGAACCTAAGATAAAAGCTTTAAAACGGCTTACACCGCCTGCGAAAAATGGTAAGGAGATAGCAGCACCTTCTGGCATATTTTGAATACCAATACCTAAAGCTAGAACGCAAGTTGAGGCAATAGTGGAAGTGTGTAAATTAGTAGCGGCAGCTGAAACACCTAAAGCCATACCTTCAGGGATGTTGTGAATGGTAAGGGCTAAAAATAACAGTACGTGACGTCTTAATCTTGATTTTGGACCTTCTGGTACTTTTGAGTTTAAGTGTAAGTGCGGTAAGGATTTATCAATGGCAATTAAAAAAATGGCACCTAAAGTAAAACCAATCATTACAGGTACACACTTTAAGTTACCATCAAAAGGGGACGCATCTAAAGCTGGAATGATTAAGCTAAAGATACTAGCTGCAATCATAATTCCTGCGCTGAATCCCATAGAAGCTTGAATATAAATTGGTTTGGTTGAATTTTTAAAGAAGAAAACAAAACCTGAGCCTAGAGTTGTGCAAAAAAATACAAATGATCCGATATAGGCTGCAAGTTGCAAGGTATCGAGGTTAATATTTGACATGAGAAAACGATCTTATAAATTAAAGATACAACAAAATCCAATTCTTTATTATAATATCGAAAATTTCTTTTTGTATATTTGTATGTAGATAGGAGTCCACTACATGTTTAACATGGGTAATATGATGAAGCAAGCTCAGCTTATGCAAGAGCGTCTTCAAAAAGCTCAAGATGAAATCGCTAAGATGGAAGTTGTAGGCGAGTCTGGTGCAGGTATGGTAAAAATTACTGTAACAGGTAACCACGAAGTTCGTCGTGTTTCAATTGACGATTCTTTATTCACAGACGATAAAGATATTCTAGAGGATCTATTAGCCGCAGCTTTTAACGATGCACAACGTCGCATTGAAGAGCAATCTAAAGAGAAATTATCTGCTGTAACCGGTGGTATGCAATTACCTCCAGGCATGAAATTACCTTTCTAAGATGTCCTCAAGTAATCTCCTTGATAAAATGATAGAAGCACTACAGGTCATGCCAGGCATAGGGCCTGTAAGTGCTACTAGAATTGCTTACTATCTTTTAGATAGAAAACGAGAGGAAGGACTCTCAATGGTAGAGGCAATCTCTACTGCCTTAAAAAACGTAGCTTTATGCCCACAATGTCACAACTATACTGATGAAGAAAACAAGCTTTGTGCTTTGTGTGAAAGCTCTAAAAGAAAAGCTTCTAAAGCTTTATGCGTAGTTGAAACTCCATCAGATGTAGTAGCTATTGAAGCTAGTGCAAGCTTTAATGGAACTTACTTTGTATTACATGGCCACTTAAGTCCCTTAGATGGTGTAGGTCCTAATGAGTTACATTTAAATGATCTAGATGACTTAATTAAAAAGGCTGAAATTGAGGAAGTAATTCTAGCTACAAGTCATACCGTAGAAGGTGATGTTACAGCCTCCTACATTGCAAATATGGTAAAAAAGCATCAGATTAAAGTTACTAGAATTGCAACAGGTGTGCCTTTAGGTGGAGAGTTAGGCTCCGTAGATGGTAATACATTAGCTTTATCTTTAAACTATCGACGTGATATGTAATTTTGGTGGCATTTGCTACCAAAGTTTTCTCTAAATTTTTAATTCCTCCCTTGAAAATATAACTTAAAGCCCCCATCTTCAAATGCAGTAAGGTTTTTAATTACTAAAAACGGAGATGTATTAAAGATGACAGCTACTGTTCATGGCTTTCAAACTCAAGTTACTAAGTTGCTAGATTTACTAGCTAACTCTTTATACTCAAACAAGGAAGTTTTCCTTCGTGAGTTAATTTCAAATGCTTCTGATGCAATTGATAAATTACACTTCATGTCTTTGACCAATCCTGATTTAATCAAGGACGATCCTAATTTTAAGATCCAAATTAAAGCTGATAAGGATGCTAAGACCTTAACCATTACTGATAATGGTATTGGTATGACTCTAGACGAGGCAAACAGCCACTTAGGTACTATCGCAGAGTCTGGTACTGAAGCTTTCATGAAGAATTTAACAGGAGATGCTAAACGTGATTCTCAGTTAATCGGTCAGTTTGGTGTTGGTTTCTATTCTTCATTTATCGTTGCAGATAAAGTTACTGTAATTTCTCGTAGCGTAAACGCAAGTGAAGCTGAAGGTGTACGTTGGGAATCAGAAGGTAATGGCACCTTTACCTCTGAGAATGTAGCAGTTCCATTCCGTGGTACTCAAATTATCCTTCACATTAAGGATAGTGAGACAGAATTTTTAGATACTTGGAAACTACGTGATTGCATCACTAAGTACTCAGATCATATTTCAACTCCTGTTGAGTTATATGAGGAAAAGTATGAGCCAGCACCAGAGGCTAAAGAAGGTGAGACTCCTAAAGAGCCTGAAAAGAAGTTTGAGTATACTCAAGTAAATAACGCTCAAGCTTTATGGACCCGTGCTCCAAAAGATATTAAAGATGAAGAGTACAACGAGTTCTACAAGCACTTAAGCCACGATTATCAAGATCCTCTAGCTCATGCTCACAACAAGGTAGAAGGTGATTTAGAGTATACCTCCTTACTTTATATTCCAAAGCAAGCTCCATGGGATCTTTACAACCGTCAAACTGAGCATGGTCTAAAACTATATGTTCAGCGTGTATTCATCATGGATAAAGCAGAAGCTTTCTTACCAAACTACTTACGTTTCGTAAAAGGTCTTGTAGATACTAATGCTTTACCACTAAACGTTTCTCGTGAGTTATTACAAGAGACTGCTGTAACTCGTAAGTTAAAGAAAGCTTTAACTAAGCGTGTATTATCAATGATTGGTAATCTTGCTAAAGATAAGGATAAGTACACTGAGTTCTATAAGCAATTTGGTAATGTGCTAAAAGAAGGTCCTGTTGAGGATTATGACAATAAGGATGCTATCTTAAAGCTATTACGTTTTGCTTCAACTAATAACTCTGGCTCTGATTTATCTGTAAGCTTTGATGACTACATTTCACGTATGAAAGAAGGTCAGGATAAGATTTACTACATCACAGCAGAAAGCTATGAAGCAGCACTAAACTCACCTTATCTTGAGAACTTAAAGAGTAAGGGCATTGAAGTACTATTGATGTGGGAACGCATTGATGAGTGGTTAATGGGTAATATTACTGAGTACGCAGGTAAGCAGTTTGTAAGTGCTAACTCTCAAGATTTACAGTTAGGTAAATTAGCTGGTGAAGAAGAGAAGAAGCAACAAGAGACTGTAGCTTCAGAGAACAAAGATCTTGTAGAACGCTTCAAGAAGACTTTAGGCGATAAAGTTAAAGATGTTGTTGTTTCAACAAGACTTGTAGATTCTCCATCTTGCGTAATTTCAGATGCCTCAAGAATGATGACTATGCAAATGCGTCGTTTACTAGAGGCTTCAGGTCAGAAACTACCTGATGAGAAGTACACTCTTGAGTTAAACCCAACTCATAAGCTAGTTCAAAAAGCTTTTGCTCAAACTGATGATGCTAAGTTTGCTCAATATGCTCAGTTAATCTATGAGCAGGCATTACTTGCTGATCAAGGTGCGCTAAAAGATCCTAGCTCCTTTGTTAAAGCTATGAATGCTTTACTAACCGAATAATAGTTTGTAAGTATTCTTAAAAGAAAACCTTAATGCCTTGCGGTGTTAAGGTTTTTTTATATCTTAAAATTCAGCAGAAGAGTTTGCTAGCTAGTGTTAAATTGCATTAGAAAAACATAGACAGATTTAGCTTTTTAAGATATAAAAAAGCCTTTGCTCAAGCAAAGGCTCTTATAGAAAAGAAATGTGTTTACCACTTCTTCTTATCACCAAAGATTTCATCAAGATCGTCTTTATTTGCAAGACCTTGACCATTAGCATCAGCTTCTTCTTGTGGTTTTTCTTTCTTTTCTTCAGTTAAACCATTTAATAGGTTTGACAGTAAATCTTCTTTTTCAGTAAGCCAACCATCTTTAACACCTGAAGCTTTAATTACTCCTAAACCTTTTTCAATCAATTGTTTGCAGGTACCTAATTGCTTTAGGCGTTTCATCTCAAACACCTTTTGAATTAAGTTAGAGATATTTACTTTTAAAACTAAGATGTAAAGACGACGGTCTTCTTTGTTAATTAAATTTGGATTTAAAGGAATACCAGAGGACAACTCTGATTTTAAAATAGCTCTTAAACGACGAATAGTTCTAAGCTGAGTTAAAGCCATGATGTCGTTATCAGGTGTTTTAAAAGCGTTTGCTTCTTTATAATTGGTTTTAATTTCAGCAATTAGCTTTTCTTCATTAGCAATACGCTCTTTTACTTCCTCACGATTTTTAGGATCGATAGCGCGCTTTTTTAAAGCTCTAATAATACGATAGTGAAGTACAAGTACTAAGGTTTTTGAGAATACAACTTGAGCTTGATTTAATAATAATTCCTCACATTCAGCAATAATGTTTCTTGCCTTAGCAGCAATAAGTCTTGAATCTTGTTCACGACGAGCAACATAGTCACTGTACATGTTAAAGATGATAAGCAAGAAAGTAGCTAAAAGTACAAAAATTACTGCAATAGTTATAATCATTTTTCAATCTCAATATCATGTATTACTTATCTATTCTATTATAACGACACAATAGCTTTTTTATTAAGTTTTAGTAATCAAATTTTGAGCTAGAACATAAGATTAGTAGGTATTTTGTTAAATCAAAATGATCTAAAAGCTTTTCTTAAGAGCTTAATTTTGTAATTTTTGTCCATATAGGACACAAAAAGTAATCTTGTTAATAGCAAACTTAGCATTATTGTTTATAATAGACGCAGTCTTTAATTTTAGTTTAATTGAAGGAATGTCTTAATATGACAACATTGATTAAAACTGCTGATTTTATTGAATCAGTATGCGATGCGATTCAATACATTTCATACTATCACCCTCAAGACTTCTTGAAGGCAATGAAGCATGCTTATGATATTGAGCAAAATCCATCTGCAAAGAATGCAATTGCACAGATCCTTGTAAACTCAAAAATGTGTGCTATTGGTCATCGACCATTATGCCAAGATACCGGTGCTGTAACTTGCTTTGTTAAGATTGGTATGGATGTTCGCTTTGAAGGCGATATGACCATTCAAGAGATGGTAGATGAGGGTACTCGCAGAGCTTATGCTTTTGAAACTAACCCACTACGTAAATCAATTCTAATGGATCCTATCGGCAAGAGAATTAACACTAAGGATAATACTCCTGCTGTAGTTCACATCGAGATGGTTCATGGCAATAAGGTTGAAATTGCTATTGCATCTAAGGGTGGTGGTTCTGAGAACAAGACTCACTTAAAGATGTTAAACCCATCTGATAGCGTTGTAGATTATGTATTATCAGAGATCCCACACATGGGTGCTGGTTGGTGTCCTCCTGGCATCATCGGTATCGGTATTGGTGGTACCCCTGAGAAATCAGCTATTTTAGCTAAAGAAGCTTTAAATGATCCTATCGATATTCAAGAGTTAATCGCTCGTGGTCCTAAGACTGCAGAAGAAGAATTACGTCTTGAGTTATACGACAAGATCAACAAGTTAGGTATCGGTGCTCAAGGTTTAGGTGGTATTACTACTGTTCTAGACGTTAAGGTAAAGACCTATCCTTGCCACGCTGTATCAAAAGCAACAACCATTATTCCTAACTGTGCAGCAACTCGTCACATCGACTTTGAGTTAGATGGTACAGGTCCTGCTAAGTTTGTTCCACCTTCATTAGACAGCTATCCTGATATTGAAATCGGTGGCGCAAGTGCAGATATCAAGCGTGTAAATCTTGATACTATCACAAAAGAAGAAATTGCTTCTTGGAAGATGGGTCAGACCTTATTATTATCAGGTACTATCCTAACAGGTCGTGATGCTGCTCATAAGAGAGTATGTGACTTAATCGCTCAGGGTAAGCCTCTACCTGAAGGTGTTGATTTCCACAAGAAGTTCATCTACTACGTAGGCCCAGTTCCTGCTGTTGGTGATGAAGTTGTGGGACCAGCTGGTCCTACTACCTCAACACGTATGGATAAGTTTGTTGAGACTATGTTATCTCAAACTGGTTTATACGGCATGATTGGTAAGTCAGAGCGTGGTCCTGAGGCTATTGCTTCTATTAAGAAGCACAAGGCTGCTTACTTAATGGCTACAGGTGGTGCTGCTTACTTAGTTTCTAAGGCTATTAAGTCAGCAAAAGTACTAGCTTTTGAAGACTTAGGTATGGAAGCTATCCGTGAGTACAAGGTTGTGGATATGCCAGTTACTGTTGCAGTGGATTCTGAAGGTAACTCAATTCACCACATTGGTCCTCAAATCTGGTCTGAGAAGATCAAAGAGATTAAGTTCAAGTATATTTAATCTTTTTATAACTTGCGCCTTTGGCGCAAGTTATCCTTCCTCTAAAATTTTCTTTTCAAATATCCAACATTAATTTTTAAACCAATTTTTTTGATGAAAATCAAATTCTTTAGCTGAATTGTCCGTTCTTTAAGTTATAATCTAGCGCCTTGATATAAAATAATTTAAATAATGGTGTAAAAAATGACTGAGACTAATCCTGTAATTGATAAATCTAGACGCGCACCTAAGCGAGATATTGATGGAGTATTTTTATTAGATAAGCCATCAGGGATTAGTTCTGCTTTAGCTTTAACTAAAGTACGTGGTATTTACAGAGCTAATAAAGGTGGTCACACCGGAAGTTTAGATCCTCTAGCTTCAGGTTTATTGCCAATTTGTTTAGGACAAGCAGCTAAATTCTCCTCCTACTTTTTAGAAGGTTCTAAAAAATACTTAGCTACAGGAAAACTTGGTGTCATTACAGATTCAGGTGATGCTGATGGCAATATTATTCAAGAAAATCCTGTAACGAATGAAATTGAAGGTATTGATGAGGCTATTAGTCGTTTTATAGGTACCATCACTCAAGTTCCACCTATGTATTCAGCCATTAAAGTAGATGGCAGACCATTATATAAGTACGCAAGAGCTGGTAAAACCGTTGAAGTACCTAAGCGCGAGGTACAAATTTTTTATATCAAGTTAATCGATAAAACAGCTGATACCTTTACTATTGAAGTTTATTGCTCAAAGGGAACTTATATTAGAACTTTAGTTGAAGATATAGGCCAAGCTTTAGGTTGCGGCGCTCATGTAACCATGCTTTGTCGTATCGAAGTTGATGGCTTACCTAAAGGAACAATGCATACTTTAGAAGATATCCAAAAACTTGCCGATAATAGAGAAGATTTTACCGATTTTACAGAGCTTGATAAGCTTTTAATCCCAATTGATGTAGCTATGGATTATCTTCCAAGAATTGATATTCCATATGAAATGGCAGTGCTTTTATGCCAGGGACAAAGACAAAATAATTTAGCTTTCCGTTGTCAATTTACTAATTGTAATGTTGACTATGAAGGTACTCTTCAAATTAGAACTGACGGTTTATTTTTAGGAGTAGGTCATATACAAAAAGGTGTGTTGATTTCAGACAGAATGATGTCTGATCCTTTGCACACTAATAAAGGACTTTACAAGTAGATGATTGCTTTAAAAAAGTTTATTTATATTTTTGCTTTTATTGGTCTTTGCAGTCTTGTTTCTGGCTGTGAGGATAGAGCAGTAGCATCCTCAAATAACATGATTAGAGCTATCAATAAAGTGATCTCTAATGAGGAGGTTATGATTGCAATTCCTTGTATGTCTTTGCGCGATGACAAAGTAGTACCACCTTTTGTAATTATTGATCCGATGTTAAAAGAGCTTGGAGTAACAGCTACCGGTCATCAAAAAGATATCTACTTAAACCGTATTGTAAAATACGCTAAGGTCATGGAAAAGTCAGGGGCAATTAACCTTAAAAAGTCTCGTTTTAAAATTCATATGCCTTTTGTGGGAATTAAGGTCTTTAATGGCTATGAGGTAGACTATAATCCTGATATTGCTCGCACTTTGCAAATCTCACCATACTATGGTTTGGCAATGGCAACCATTGGCACTTTACAAGTAAATGAGCTTATAAAAACTACCACTCCTTATTTTGAGGATGGTATTAAGTATGTAGATATTACCTTTACCGTTAAAATCGACAATTTATTAAGTTGTATTGATGACGATACTTTAATTGAATCTTTTGCAAAAGAAGAAGTGGATAATGCCAAGGCTACTTATAGATTGTATCTTGATAAAGATTCTCTAGAGTGGAAAGTGCAGAAACCAAAAAAGCTTAATATCAATCCTGTTCGCAAATTCTTTGTCTATCTTGTAGAAAAATAGTCATGTCTTTAATTGAAACTATTTGGTACCAAAAGCTAAACCACAAAAATGGTTTAGCTATTATACTTTTATACCCTTTAAGTTTGTTGTTTAGAGTTATCACTTTTGTAAGAAGATATTTTTATAAACACCATCTTCTAAAAGTTACCCCTTTAAAAGTACCAAGTATTGTGGTTGGTGGCATTAGCGTAGGAGGCAGTGGCAAAACTCCACTTTCAATTGCGCTTATTGAGTATCTATCTAACTGTGGTTATAAAGTAGGTCTAGTAAGCCGTGGTTACAAGGGTAAAGCAAAAAGTTATCCTTTAGTAGTAAATACTGACACTAAAGCTTGTGAATCAGGCGATGAGCCTTTACTTATAAAAATGGCTTTGCAAGATAAAGTTACAGTTTGTGTTGATCCTAATAAAGATAGAGGCTGTAAGTTCCTTGAAGAAAAAGGCGTAGACGTGATTGTCTCAGATGACGGTTTACAGCATTATAGTCTAGATTTTGATATTGAAATTGTAGTTTTAGACGGTAAAAGACTTTTGGGTAATGGCTTTTTAATGCCAGCTGGTCCTTTAAGAGAAGGTAAGTGGCATTTAAAAACTTGTGATGCTGTAGTTGTAAACGGCGAAACTAAAATTGACAACGCTTATAACATGCAACTTGTACCTGATAAGGTGATCCCTTTAACTTACTTTTTAAAGCATCAAGGGGATAGTAAAGCTCTTGATACTACCGAAGGGGTGGTTGCAATGGCTGGTATTGGTAATCCAAAACGCTTTTATTCAACTTTAGAGAATTTAGGTTATACCATCACCAATACCATTGAAGTTTCAGATCATCAAAAGTTATCTGATGAGCAAGTTTTATCTTTTGCCCGTGAAAATAAAGTTGTCATGACGGCAAAAGATGCAGTAAAGTATGCTCACTTACAGTCTGATAACCTATATGTACTAAATGTACAAGCATCTTTAGATAATAGCTTTTTTGAAAAAATTAAACAAAAGCTTATAGACAGAATTAACCATTAAAAAGGTAATGCTATGCAAGATTATATTGTTGCCATTCCATCTCGTTTTGCTTCTACTCGTTTTCCTGGTAAACCACTTGTCCTAGTAGGTGGTATCCCTATGGTAAAAAGAGTGTGTATGCAGGCTTTAAAATCTAAAGCAAAACAGGTTATCGCCTGTGTAGATGATGAGAGAGTAAGCGCTGTACTTAATGGTATGGATAAGGTACAAGTATGTATGACCTCCACTGATTGTAATTGTGGTACTGACAGACTTGCACAGATGATTAAAAAGCTTAACATCGACGAGAACACTGTGATTGTAAATGTTCAAGGTGATGAGCCTTTAATTGATCCTAAGCATATTGATCAAGTAGCTAAACTTTTAGAAGATAATAAAGCTGACATGGCTACCTTATGCTTTGAAATTGATAATGTAAAAGATGTATTTGATTTAAACTGTGTCAAAGTAGTCTTTGATAAAAATCAAAAAGCTATCTACTTTTCAAGAGCTCCAATACCTTATGAGCGTGACAATTTTAAATTAGGTAACGTACAAGAACTTAAACATAAGCATTACCACCATGTAGGTATTTATGCTTACAAAGCTAAAACAGTACTTGAGTATGCTGCTATGAGCCAAACTAGTTTAGAAATTGCTGAATCCTTAGAGCAATTAAGACTTATGGAAAATGGCAAGTCTATTGCAGTAGGTATTTGTACTGAGCCTCCTAAGACAGGTGTAGATACCAAAGAAGATCTTGATAGAATAAATGCTTATTTAAAAGAGATTGAAGGTTAATCTTAATTGAATAAAGCCACAAGAAATTGTGGCTTTAAACCACACCTTTGTAAAATTAAATCTTTAATTATTTTGTTTAAGATCTCTTTTTATCAGTTGTAATTTTTTGTTCTCTATTCCATAATAACGTTGCTTGTCGGAGTGCCTTGAAGGCTGAGATTGCTTTGCAAAATCCGTTGATCTGATCTAGTTAATGCTAGCGTAGAGAACAAGATATCCGGCATGCATAAGTTTAGTTTATTTATAAAGCAGTGCCGATATGTCTCATAAAATCGAAAATAAGCAATTTACCCCTGACATTCAAGTCGTAAAGATTAAGGGCAGTTCTGATGATGTAGCAGTGCCTTTTAATCAAATCAATCTATCAAATCAAGAATCTATCCTAGTTTCTAGAGTTGAAGGTGAAACCTCAACTACTAAAATATTACCTAAAACCTCCTTAACTTACGCCCCTTATGTAGTTAATGCAGGTGTTAACAAGGTTAAGAAGACCATTCTTGAAAGAGCAAAGGCAGGCGAAATTACCAAGCACATGGAATATGTAGCCATCCGTGAGTCATATAAGTATGGCGAGGATATGAATTTCACTGCGCAAACAGTGATGGAGGAAATTGCCAAAGGTCATGCTGTAATACCTTGCAACGTAAATCACCCTGAGTGTGAACCTATGATTATAGGTAAAAAGTTTTCGGTTAAGGTAAATGCTAATATCGGTGCTTCCTCTTTATCCTCAAATTATGATGAGGAGATTAAAAAGTTACATTTAGCTCTAAAGCATGGTGCTGATACCGTGATGGATTTATCTACCGGTATTGACAATCTAGGTGCTTTGAGAAACGCCATTTTAAGAGCCTCCCCAGTACCAATTGGTACAGTTCCTATTTATGAAGCTTTAGATAGAGCTCATGGTGATGTAAGACTACTTACCTGGGATTTATTTAGAGATACAGTGATTTCACAAGCCCAGCAAGGTGTTGATTACTTTACTATTCACGCAGGTTTATTACAGGATTTATTACCACATGCAGCAGCTCGTACCTTAGGTATTGTCTCTCGTGGTGGCTCCATTATGGCAAGTGTCATGTTAAATTCTGACAGTGAGAATTTAGCTTATGAGCACTTTGATGAACTAATTGAAATTTGTAAAGACTACGATGTAGCTTTATCTTTAGGTGATGGCTTACGTCCTGGTTGTTTAGCAGATGCCTGTGATAAAGCTCAATACGGTGAACTTAAGAATATCGGCATGCTTGCAAAGCGTTGTTTTGACGCTGGTGTATCCTGCTTTATTGAAGGTCCAGGTCATGTGCCTATGGATAAAGTATATGAGAACCAAGAGCTTCAAGAAACCTATTGTAATAAGGCTCCTTTCTATACTTTAGGACCATTAGTTACTGATATTGCACCAGGTTACGATCATATTACCTCAGCCATAGGTGGTGCTATGATTGCCTCCTTTGGTACAGCAATGCTTTGCTATGTAACCCCATCAGAGCATCTTGCTTTACCTAATGAAAACGATGTGAAGACTGGTTTAATTACTTATAAATTAGCAGCTCACGCAGCCGATGTGGCTAAAAAGCTACCAGGGGCTATTGCAAGAGATAACGCTATGGCAAAGGCTCGTGCTGACTTTAGATGGTATGATCAATTTGCACTATCATTAGATCCTCAAAATGCTTTTGAGGTATGGTCATCACAAATGCCTGAGGAGTGCGCTAAATCCCATGAGCCTGCTTTCTGCTCAATGTGTGGTCCTCGTTTCTGTCCAATTAGATTAAATCGTAAATTACAGGCAAAGTTCAATGTTAAAGCATAATCGCCCTTTAGTATTAGTAGTTGCAGGTTTAGATTCCTCAGGTGGCGCAGGCATTAGTGCTGATTGTATTACGGTACATGACAATGCTGCCTTTGCACTACCTTGTGTAACTGCACTTACAAGTCAGTCTTTATCTAAGATCTCCATGGTAGTACCTACTGATGAAGCTTTATTTGAAGACACTTTAAAGCTAGCTTTTGAAGATTCAAAAGCTATAAGTGCTATAAAAGTAGGTCTTATAAGTGATGACAGATTACTAAAAATCCTCTTAAAGTATTTAGAAAATGAGTTTAAGGGAATACCTGTAGTTTGGGATCCTGTGCTTACTGGAACCGCAGGAGATCTGCACTCTGTTGATTTAAAAGCTTACTTAAAAGATATCTTAAAACACACTACAATCTTTACCCCAAATTTAAATGAAGCTTTAGAGCTTGCCTCTTGGTCTAAAGAGGATTTCAAACAAAAAGGTGTTAAAGCTTTAGCTCAAGTCTTTTTAGATTTAGGTTGTCAAAACGTAGTGATTAAAGGTGGTCACAACATTGAAAACACTGATGCTAAGGATTACTTTGCTTCAAAAGAAGTATCTTTCTTTTTAGTATGTCCAAAGGTTGAAGGCTTAGGTGCCCACGGTGGTGGCTGTGCTTTATCCTCCTCACTTGCAGCCTTTTTAGCAAACGACTTTGCTCCACATGATGCCATGGTACTTGCTAAAGCTTATGTAACAGGCGGCATTAAAGAGCCTGCGCATGAAGTTTTAGAGCAAAATGATTTAAGACCACCTATTGGTCATCATGGTCTACCAACTTGGCTTGACGATTTCCCTCAAGTATTTGAAGAAGGTTTCCCATCATACTCTGAGCGCTTTGCACCTTGTCCATTACACTTAGGTTTATATCCTGTAGTAGATAGTGTTGAGTGGATTGAAAGACTAGTAAATCAAGGGGTGAAGACCATTCAGTTACGTATTAAAGATAAAACAGATCCAAAGCTTTTTGACAAAATTAAGGCAGCGGTTGATTTTTGTGAACCAAAAGCTGTTCGTCTATTTATCGACGATCATTATGAGTTGGCAATTAAAGCTCATGCCTATGGTGTACACCTTGGTATGGAAGATTTAAAAACAGCTGATTTAAAGAGTATTCAAAAGGCTGGTTTAAGACTTGGTGTATCAACTCATGGTGCTTATGAAATGCTAAAGGCAATGCAGTTGCAACCATCTTACATCGCTTTAGGTCATATCTTCCCAACCCAAAGTAAGAAGATGCCATCTAAACCTCAAGGCGTGTTTAAACTTGCTTTAGAGCAAGAGATTATTCAGGATTTAGTGCCAACAGTAGCTATAGGTGGTATTAAATTACATAACGTTGAAGATGTTTTAGAGACAGGAGTTGGCTCTGTTGCTTTAATCACAGGTATTACTAAAGCAGACGATCCTGACAAAGAAACTCAAGTTTGGTTAAAGTACTGCACCAGTGGAGATTAGTATGGCTCAAATTACTTTTAATCAAGAACACAAGTTAACTATTAAAGACGGCACTACCTTAAGTGAGTTTTTAAAAGAGCAACACCTGTTAAAAGAAGGTGTTGCTGTAGCAATTGATGAAGACATTATTAAAAAAGATACCTACGATAATGTGATCCTAAAAGACGGCATGAACGTGGATGTCTATAACATGGTATCAGGAGGTTAAAAAGATGTCTGACAAGTTAGTATTAGCAGGTCGTGAGTTTGACAGTAGACTAATTATCGGTACTGGTAAGTACGCATCTGCGGAAGTTTTACAAAAGTCAGCACTAGCAAGTGGCGCTCAAATTGCTACTATGGCAGTTAAAAGAGTAGATGTAAAAACTCATCAAGACGAGATTGTAGCTCCCTTAAAAGAGCTTAACATTACTTTAATGCCTAATACCTCTGGTGCTAAAAACGCAAGAGAAGCTATCTTTGCAGCTCGTTTAGCAAGAGAAGCTTTAGGTACTGATTGGATTAAAGTTGAAATCCACCCTGATGTACGTTACTTACTTCCTGATCCTATTGAAACTTTAGAAGCTTGCAAAGTTTTAGTTGAAGATGGCTTTAAAGTATTCCCATACATTCAAGCAGATCCAGTATTAGCCCGTCGTTTAGAGGAAATTGGTGTAGTTGCTGTAATGCCACTAGGTGCTCCTATTGGCTCTGCTCAGGGCTTACAAACTAAAGCTATGATTGACATTATCTTAAAGCAGTCCCATGTACCGGTTATTGTAGATGCAGGTATTGGTGCCCCATCTGATGCAGCTTTAGCTTTTGAAATGGGCGCAGATGCAGTAATGGTTAATACTGCAATTGCAGCTTCAGCAGATGCTGTGTTAATGTCTGAGGCTTTTAAAGCTGCTTGTGAGGCTGGACGTAAAGCCTATAAAGCTGGTCTTGCTATTAAGTCAACTAGCGCTAAAGCCACCTCTCCTATGGAGGCTTTTTTGAAGGAGGCTATGAAATAAATGAGCTTTTTTGATGTACTCTCAAAATATGATGTTGATAAATTCAAAGAGCTTGTAGATAGCAAAACCGACAAAGACATTGAGCTTGCATTAGCAAAACAAGGTGCCCACACTATTGACGATTTTGCTGCTTTAATTAGTGAGCGTGCCCGTACCCATTACTTAGATGTAATGGTTCAAATGAGTATGCAACTTACAAGAAAGCGCTTTGGTCGTTGTATTAACATGTATTTGCCTTTGTATTTGACCAATTTGTGTTCAAATAAGTGTGCTTATTGTGGTTTTAGTGTAGCTAATAAATTCAAACGCGTGGTGTTAACTCTTGAAGAAATTGAAGAAGAGTTACAAGCTATGAATAAAATGGGCTATACCAATATTCTGTTAGTATCAGGTGAAAACTCTCATAAAGCAGGTATGCCTTATTTTGAGCAAGTGTTACCCCTTGCTAAAAATTATGCTGACTACTTACAGATGGAAGTACAACCTTTAGAAACTGATGAGTACGCAAGGTTAAAAGAGTTAGGCTTAGATGCCGTATCTGTTTATCAAGAAACTTATCATCCTGAGTATTACAAAAAAGTGCATTTAGCTGGTAAAAAAGCTGATATGCGCTTTAGAATGGAAACTCCTGATAGATTAGGACAAGCTGGTATTGATAAAGTTGGTATGGGCGCTTTACTTGGTTTATATGATTGGAAAGTAGACTTAGTTGCAACTGCTATGCATGTTTTATACATGCGTGATAAGTATTGGAAGACTAATCTTTCTATTTCTTTCCCAAGATTAAGACCTGCTCAAGGTGGCTTTGAGCCTCATTCTCCTGTATCAGATGCAAAATTATTACAAATAATTTGTGCTTGGAGAATTTTTGATAATGAGTTAGATTTAACTATCTCCACTCGTGAGTCAGCTCAGTTTAGAGATTTGATTTTACCAGTTGGTATCACCGCTTTATCAGCAGGATCTTCCACAGAGCCTGGTGGTTATGCTCACAAGGGACAGAATCTTGAGCAGTGGACTGTAAATGATGCTCGTCCTGTGGATGAGGTAGTTAAAGTTATGGAAGAAAGTGGTTTTGATGCAGTATTCCACAATGCATCTACCACCTATTTTAAGGCAGTTTAAAGATGGCTAAAGTACAAAAGAAAGGTTTAGTTAGAATTTTTAATGCTTATAAATACAGCATGAAAGGCTTTAAGGCAGGACTTGAAAATGAAGCTGCTATTCGTCAAGAGTTTGTGCTTGCAACTATTTTGACTATTGCTTCAGTTTTCGTCTTTGACGGTGTTAGTCAGTTAATTCTGTTAATTGCTATGCCATGGCTTACTGTGGTAGCTGAGCTTTTAAATTCAGGTATTGAAGCTGTTGTAGATAGAATTGGTACTGAATACCATGAGCTATCAGGTAGAGCTAAAGACTTAGGCTCTGCTGCAGTATTTGTAATGCTAGTTTTAACCCTACTTACTTGGGTGTTAATCTTAGTTAATAACTACACCTCCTTACTTAAATAAGTATTTGCTACAGGTAAGCTTAGCTTACCTGTAGCTGTAATCTTCTTATGACAGCTTTGATTACCACCTCTAATATCCACGATAAGATGATGTCTCTTGCCCTAAAAGAGGCTTTTAAAGCCTATAAGCTTGGGGAAATTCCAGTAGGCTGTGTCATCACAGATGAGAATAATGAGCTTGTAGCAACGGGTTTTAACAGAACCATTATCGATAACGATCCAAGTGCTCATGCTGAGATTGTAGCTTTAAGAAAGGCAGGGGAAAAACTTCAAAATTACCGCTTGGTTAATTTAAATTTATATGTAACTTTAGAGCCCTGCACTATGTGCTCAGGTGCTATTATTCATGCCAGAATTAAAAGAGTATTTTTTGGTGCGTACGATTTAAAAACTGGCGCTTGTGGTAGTGTGTTTAATGTCTTAAATGACGATAGACACAATCATAAAGTAGAAATTTATGGTGGTATCTTAAAAGAGGAGTGCTCTAGTATGCTCTCAGACTTTTTTAAAGCCAGACGTAAAATGCAAAAAGAAGGTCGTGACTGGATAGTAGAAAGTGGTAAAGAGCGTACTTGGCTTAATAAAGACTAGTTAAAATTTAGATTCTAAGCAAAAAAATATAATTATTTGAAACATATCCAAATTTATGTTTTATATTATCTGTATAATTTAGAGAATATGAAATTAGCTTTAAGGAGCTACAGCAGTGAAGACTCGTAACAGTATTCGACAAGAAATCAATAATCTATATAAGAACAATGTAATTACTTGGCTTAGCAATTTTATCAAGCACCAAACCCCATTTGATGCAGTACGCATTTATTTAGGTGCACCAACAACCGACGAGGCTGTAGTTGCAAATAAGGATGAATTCAAGCGTTTTTGCCAAGATTGGAAAAAAGATCTAACCGCAGGTAAAGTTGATTTTATTGAAAAAACTTATCCTGACATTGGTACTATTGCAGTTCCAATTCATTTAGTCTTTGAAAGCATTGATGAGATTGCTTCATGGGCAGGTCACTTAGTAGAATTCCATACTGCAGAAAATCGTTTATTAGCAGTTCAAAAAGAGCTTCCTGATTTAGTAGATGCTGGTATTGATAATATCCATTATCTAACTTCCTTAGATGAGATTGACTTTGTAAGATTCTTACAAGTTTGCAAGTGGTTAACCCAACACAAGAACTCTGGCGCTTTAATTCGTCAGATCCCTGTACGTGGTGTTGATACTGTTTGGTTTGAAACTCATCGCTATTTAATTTTAGCTTTCTTACGTAATTACTTAGATTTAAATCCATTACGTAAAGATTTATTACAATTAGGTTTAGTGCCACCACCACAGACTGTACGTATTATTCTTTTAGATAATGTACTACGTAGCAAAGTAGGTGGTATGCGTGATTTAGCTTTAACTGTAACTGATTTAGCTAAATTAGATATCAAGCCAAGAAAGATTTACTTCTTTGACGATTTATCTACAGCTTTATCACTACCTGATATTCCTGGTGTGGTTGCTATCGTATTACCTTCAATTATTGGTGAGATCTGCAAGATTAACTGGATTGCTCATTCACAATGTGTATACGTAAGTGGCATTGAGATGAGATCTTTTGCAGTGATTAACAATCTTCGTGTTTACTTACCAAATACTCAAGCACCTGTGTTATCAAAGAATGTCTTTATGGCAAATCGCGATTTAGTATCTTTTGATGACATTGAGCTTGAAGAGTTAAATGCCGATATGGCTTTAACTGTTGATGAGTCAATGCTATACAATTTACTTGCTTTAGGTACTTTCGGTCGCAGAGCTCGTATCCCACAAGAGAGAATTCCTTTATCAGTAATCTATTCCTTACTTGATATTCAAGTAGAGGACAATCAGATGTTTACAGTAGTTAAGGAAAATTCTCAAGCTGAAGAAGATGTTGCTAAAGCTCCTTCAAATGTAGCTCCAAAAGCTCAAGAGGATGAATTTCAAGCTGTAAGCAATGAAACTAAGGTAATTAGTTCTAATAATCAAACACAAGCTCAAGAATAGCTTTTAGTTTTGAATGGTAAAGACTCGGAGTGCCAAAAGTGCTTCGAGTTTTTTTGTTTTATGATGATGCAAAAATGATCTTTGTGATCTTTTCAAAGTTTAATCTGCTAAGATTAAATCAAGTTAATAAAAGAAATAAACCTAAGTAAATTGTCTAAAGAAATCAAGGCAGTAAGCCGATAGAAGATAGAACTGTTTTAGGAACATAAAATGTCTGCTTTATTTATTAGTGTACACCCTGACAATCCTCAACCTCGTTACATCAATCAAATCTGTAATATTTTAGATGAGGGTAAAGTTGCGGTATTACCAACAGACTCTGCTTATGCTTTATGCTGTAAGACTGAGCAAAAGCAAGCTGTAGAGCGTATTGCAAGAATTCGTCAAATTGACAAACATCATAACTTTACCTTGTTGTGTCGCGATTTGTCTGAATTGTCCACTTATGCAAAAGTAGATAATAATATCTTTAGATTACTAAAACATCACATTCCAGGACCTTATACCTTTATTTTACCTGCAACAAAGGAAGTTCCTCGCCGTTTAATGAATGAAAAAAGAAAGACTATCGGCATGCGAATTCCATCAAATGCAATTTTAGATGCCATCGTTGATAAGTTAAATGAGCCTTTGATGAGTTGCTCTTTAATCTTACCAGGTCAAACGGAGGCTTTAGGTGATCCTGTAACCATTAACGACGAAATTGGATCTTTAGTTGATGTGATTGTAGATGGTGGTCAATTGTCAGTTAACCCAACTACAGTGATTTCTTTTGAAGATGACGTACCTGCTGTAGTTCGTGTAGGTGCTGGAGATCCTAGTGATTTTGAGTAAGATGCTATGAAGCCACAAGTATATGCAAAGATAATTCGTTTTAACTTTGTGTTGATGATTATACTTATCGTCATAGGCTTCGTATTATTTCCAAATCAATATGCACTCCCAAAAATTGACCGTTCTAAAGCTAATCAAAAAGGTTATGATGTGACTCGCAATGAAATTCGCGACGAGCTTATCTTATCTAAAACTAAAAAAGAGCTTGAACAAAGGTGGGCGTATGAACCTTTAGATCAAGATCTTTTAGATTACACCGATAGCTACACTAAGAAAAAGCAACAAGAGCTTGCTTTAGCACACTCAAAAGAACGTGGGCAGAAGGTTTTAGAGCAAAAAAAATTCAATGGTGAGTCTCCAACTGAACCTGAGCTAAAGAGTACCCAAAGTACTATTTATAGAGCAAAAGTACACGCTTTAGCTTCCTGGGCGCAAAGTAATAAAAATCCTTAAACCAAAGGAGCATAAATGGCTTTAAGTAAAAGTGTTTTTAATCCTGCTAAAGCTATTCACAGTAAAGTTGTGATCTTCTCATTACTAGTAGCTGCCTTTTTAGTTCTCCTGTTTTTCATTTCAACTTTGGTCATGGATGATGACAATGACTTTTTTGACAAAAAAAAGCATAACAAGGCTCATGTTGATATCACTCAAGAAGTAAAAGAGCTTTTAGAGGATGCAAAACTACAAGAACAGACAGGTGAGCATAAAACCATTGTAGTAAAAGGGAGTAGCAAAAAATTAGATCTTAATGATCCTAAAACTAAAGAGTATGTGGAAGCTTTTAAAGAGGCTGTAAAAGAGTATCAGGAAGAAGAAAGTAAAAATGCTCAAGAAGAGGGAGAGCCTAAATCTAATACAGAGGTTGTCGTGATAAAAGATGAAGAGACTGTAGAGCCTACAGACACTAAAAAAGCCTTATCTGATACAGCACAGGAACAAGAGCAGTCTAAGCTTACAGTGGTATCTAATACAAAAGAAAACTTGCTAGAAGATACTAATCTTCAAGAACTAACAGAGAAGAGTCAAGCTGATAAAACAGAATATCCACAAGAGACAGAAAGTAAGAAAGCAGATGCTAACACTTTAAAGCAAGATCTTTTATCAAAAGAGTCTCATACAGCCCCTAATTTAGAAAGTTCTAAGACAGCAGTTGAACCTACTTTAGAGTCCAATTCAAAATCAACGACTCAAGATGAGACAACTTCTGACACAGACACAAAAGTTACAGTAGTTGATCTTAATAAACTTGAAAAGTCAGATAAGAGTGAGTCGGTTTCAAACTGGGCAAAAGAGCATACTAAATTAAAACAAAAGTCAGGTGAGAGTCCAAAGATACAAGATAAAGAGCAACAAAAAGCTATAAATGAAGAGGAGAAACTTAATAAAACTCTAGATATCTTAGATGAGGTTTTGTAGGTTTATTTAAAATCCTCTCAGACTGAGAGGATTGAATGGACAAATTAAACGGTTAGCTTATTGATTTCTTGTTGTAATTCTTGCAACAACTCAGTTGAAACTTCAGAGTTAGAACGCTCAGACTCCACAATCTCATTTAATTGTTTTACATCCTCTGTAATGCCTTGCATATTTGAAGAAATCTCTGAGGTTGCAGTAGTTTGTTGCTCTGCTGCAGTTGCAATCTGAGTAATTTGAGTATGAACAGAGGATACGTTATCAATAATAGTACCAAGTAGTCCTTGAATACTCTCAGCCTTGTTAGCTAAATTGTTCATATTCTCTAAAGACTCATCCATAGAATCTTTTGCACTGTTTGCATCAATACCAATTTGCTCAGCCATCTTAGAGATCTCTTTTGTTGAGTTACTGGTTCTAGAAGCTAGAGCACGAACCTCATCAGCTACCACAGCAAAGCCTTTACCAGCTTCACCAGCACGAGCAGCCTCAATAGCAGCATTTAGGGCAAGTAGGTTAGTTTGAGCTGCGATATCGTCAATGGTATTCACAATAGTAGTAATGGAAGCTGCTTGCTCAACTAGAGTGTAGACAAGTTTTGCACCTTCTTGAGATTTAGTAACTTGATGTCTAATCTCATCAATGGTCTCTTGAATAGAATCAACACCTTCTTTAGTGGTCCTATTTGATTCGTCGGCAGCACAAGCTACTGATTCACAGTTTTTGGCAATATCACCTGTGGTAGATACCATCTCATCTGCAGCAGCTGCAACAGTTAAAGCTCTGCTTTGAGTTTCTTTAGCTGACTTAGAAATCTTTTCACTTGATCCAATGATCCTAGACAGTGCTCCAATAGTTCGTAATATTCACTTTTGACAAATAGCCTGTGATCCAAAAGGCGGTAATGATGGTAATTAAGATAGCGCAAATTGAATCGTACTAATAATATAAATAGGCACTGTCTTTCCCATTTCAAGGATCTCGTCACGAGCACCTTGGATATGAACTTTGCTAAAGTATTGGGTAGCTTTTGAAATTATATCAAAATCAGGCACTATTCTTTTGGTATATAAATCTGCACTAAGACGTTGATCGTTGTTTTCAAGAGCTTTGTATATTTCATATCTAATAGTATCAGCTATAGCCTTTGCTGAAGTTTTGATAGCACCAACTTCTTTTGGATAGCGGGTAGCTTGAAGTGCATTAGCTGAGGTAAGTAAATCATTGATGTAACCTTCAAGTTCTGCCTTTTGATCTTTTGACATAGAGCCATTTTGAGTCAAATTGAAGATCATGTCATCAACTTTGATTAGATCATCTGCAACTTTTGAGGTTCTAGCATTGCGGACAGCAAGTTCCTCATATAAATCATCCACTCTTGAGTTGGTATCAAACAAGTTAATTGATACCACCACTGCAGAGAGAATACTAAAGATTAGTAATAAAGCGTAAGTAAAGATAGCTTCGCTTTAACTGTGATGTTAACTCCCATATGGCGCCTTCTTTGTTTAGAAATTTAAGGTTAATGTTTTTTTTTTATCTTACCTTTATATTTTTATTGTATTTATGCCTCTAATCTACGCTTTGTATAATAAAATGTAAATATTTGGCTAATTTGACAATAATATTGTGCGATAAACGCATCTATTTGGAGCAAAAAAAATCTTATTTTTAAGATCTAGGTGTAAAAACTTGGTAGTGTTTTTTGAAAATCGACAAAACTTATTTGTTTAAGTGGCAGAGATTAGCTTATTTCTAAGTGAACTTTATGAATTGTTTTGGGCTTTATATCAATGTTCAGTATTGCTTGAAGCCTGATTTTAAAGGAAGGCTTACAGGTTGTAAGGGTGGCTTTTGCCACCCTTTAAAAAATTAGATAAGAGGCATGTGAAGTTCTTCACATTCTTTTCTCATTTCCTCAGGCCAAATACTTGCTTGGATTTCGCCAATATGAGCCTTGTGAAGTAGTACCATACATAGACGGCTTTGACCGATACCACCACCAATTGATAGCGGTAATTTACCTTCTAAAAGTTGCTTGTGGAAGTAAAGCTCTTTTCTATTGGTCTTGCCTTCAAGCTCTAGCTGCTTATTTAAAGCAGTGATATCCACACGGATACCCATTGAGGACAATTCAAAAGCACGGTTTAAAATTGGATACCAAATTAAGATATCACCGTTTAAACCAATCTTGCCATCCTCATTTGGAGTTGACCAGTCGTCGTAGTCAGGAGCTCTACCATCGTGTTTTTTACCATTTGATAGCTTAGCGCCGATGCCCATAATGAATACCGCACCATACTTTTTAGCAATCAAATCTTCACGCTCTTTAGGAGTCTTATCTGGATACATATCTAAAAGATCTTGAGAGTGAATGAAGGTGATTTTCTTTGGTAAAAATGGTTTTAGGCAAGGGTAGCTTTCACAAGCTAAATATTCAGTACGTAAAATAGCACCATAAATTCTTGAAACTACATCCTTTAAAAAAGCAATGTTTCTATCTTCTTTAGTGATAGTAGCTTCCCAGTCCCATTGATCAACATATAGAGAATGAAGATTATCTAATTCTTCATCGGCTCTAATAGCATTCATATCAGTGTAAATGCCGTAGCCTGGCTCAATCTTTAGCATAGCTAAAGTTAATCTCTTCCACTTTGCAAGAGAATGAACCACTTCAGCTTCTTTATCACCTAAATCTTTAATAGGGAATGATACAGGGCGCTCTACGCCATTTAAATCGTCATTGATACCTAAACCTTTTAAAACAAACAAAGGTGCGGTAACGCGACGTAGTCTTAGCTCTGTAGCTAAATTCTGTTGGAAGAAATCTTTGATAAGCTTGATGCCTTTTTCGGTTTGGATCTTATCTAGTAAGGGTTGGTAATCTACTGGTTTGATAATTTTACTCATAATTTTCCTACCTTAAACAAACTTTAGCTATTTTACCTTAAAAGCAATTAAAAGCACGTATTTAAAAAAATTTAAGTTGTAAAAAGGTTTAAAAACAAAAGTAATTGCATATCTTGCAAGGCAGAACACATATTCAAAAGGTCCTTTTGGCTATAATCAAATAGCTTGTAAGAGGATCTAATATGCGCTTATTTAGTTTGAATAAGATTGTTTTTACTGTGGCTTTAATTAGCTTTAGTATATCTGTAACTGCAAAAGATCTTGCAACTTCATCTAAATCTGTAGATGAAAACTCTATCTTAGAGAGTCTAAGTGCTTTAGATGAGAATAAAGCTAATACCCCTTTGCAAGAAGAAATGGATGAAACTAGTCGTAAGCTACATACTTATGATAGAGAGGTAGCTCAGGAAAAAGCTATCGAAACCAAAGATTACAAAATTGCTATTACTGACGAGCAAAAAGAAGCTTTACAAGAATTTAATGAGGAAAACTCAAGAAATCGTGGTCATGAAAAGCTAGCTGTTAAGACTCAAAAGAAGTCTAAAGTTGCAGTGCCATCAGACAAACTTGAAGGTGCTTTGATGTCTAGCTTTAATAAACCTAAGAAAAAGACCAAAGTTGCCGTTAAACATCAAGATAAAAATAAAAATGGCAAACGCGATAATACTCAGTATAAAAATCGAGCCTCTTCATTATCTGATACCTTTAGTAAATAGGAAGATTTTATGTCTTTATTTTTAAGAATAGAGATTTATTTAGTAGTTGTATTTGTATTGCTCATTATCATTCGTTCTCTAATCAATGAGCATAACAAGTCTTATCCTTTTTTCATGCGCTTGTGCTATTTGGTACTAGCTACCACTATTATCAAAATCTTAGGCTTGATTTTTCCTTATGCCAATTACGTCAATTTACATTATGTAATCAATTGCATTAGCTTTGTGTTGACCGCTTTAATTCCATGTATTTGGGTTTATGTGATCTTAGAAAAGCATGAGATAAACTTTTTAAAGAAAAGTGATTACTTTGGTGGTTTCTGTTTAGTTGCTATATTGTCAGTAGCAACTTTATCGGTACTATCTCCAAGTTTTGGATATTTATTTAAGTTAAATCTGTTTGGTGATCCAGTCCCAGGCTTATATTTTGATGTATTTAACTTAGAAATAGCCACTTTTGGTGGTATAGCTATCTTAGTCTGCTTAATTAAAGTTTTATGCAGACTCACTCCTGAAGAAAAGAAAGCTGTACTTTTCTCCTTGGCAATTTCGGTTTTGGTCATAGGTTCACAATTGTATTCTATGACCCGCTCCTCTAATTTGTACTTAGTGGTAGTAACTTTAGGTATCGTGGTTTACTACATAAACTTCCATGAGGAGAGAGTATTTACCGATGCGCTAACAGGTCTTAATAATCGTAACCGCTTTAGAAAGTACTTTTTAAGTTTAATGTCAGCATCTGTTGCCCAAAAGAGTAATACTTACCTAACTTATATCGATATTGACGATTTTAAACAAATAAACGACAACTATGGTCATTTGATGGGTGATTTAGCCTTGCGTACCGTAGCTGAGAGTATGCGTGATATAGGGGATAGAACTCATGCTTTTTTAGCAAGAATCGGCGGTGATGAGTTTGTAATGATTTCCCATCATCCAACGGTTGATAGTCACTATCATATGGTTGAGCGTTTAACTGAAATCTTAAATGAAAAAGCACGTGCCACACTTTCAAATATCCAAGTATCGTTCAGTGTTGGTTTTACTAATTTAAATGTACCTAAGGCCAATGCTGCAGACATTATTAAACTTGCAGATAGAAATATGTATCGCAATAAAACCTTTAAAAAGCAGCAACGCCAAGCTTTAGAAAAAGAACAGAGTGCTACTAAAAAGTAATGAGGTAAAAATTTATGAATTCATTTTTTTACTATGCAGTAGTACTTGATGCCATGTGCCTATTTATCTTTTTGGTGGTAGGCTACAATTTACTAGCTAGTACCCTAAAAAACAAAGCTATATACTTAATTTTGCTTGTTTTACTAGCCTTAAATTGCCTGTTAGATGCAACCCACAATTATTTATTGACCTATAATTGCCAATCAAATTTATTAAAGGAAGGACTTTGCAAGTTTGACATCGATTTTGTGATGATCTCTCAAACTGCAGTTACCTTTACTAACTTGTTTATACCTTACGTAATTTATGTCTTCTCCTATATCCTAATTTCACGTAATGTCGCCACAAGAGAAGCAAAGTTACTAATTTTCTCAGTACCATTTATTATCCTATCTTATTTTGTGTTATCAGCAGTATTCAATGGCTATATCCAATTTAAGACTTTCCAAGGTGAATTTGTTCATGGAAAATACTATACCTTCCTAGTGGCAACCGTAGGTTTCTATAGTTGCTTAGGCTTAATCAATATCCTACAAATGTTAAACCACAAAATGGACATGATAAAACAGGTTTTATCCTCAAATCTTGATGTCTTTTTGCTATATCTAAGTGTAGCTATGCCTTTTATTTTAGGACCTGTAAACTTACTGTTTGATTGTGCGATTGTGCTACCTTGTTATGCTGTTTGCGCATTCTTCTTGATGACAATTCAACAGTATTTAAGAATTTCTATTGATGAGTTAACTACAGTTAACAACCGTAATGAATTAAATTCTTACTTAGACAACCTAATGTTATTGTCTGAAAAGGATAGACGCTCTACCTTCATGATGTTTATTGACTTAAACAAGTTTAAACAAATAAATGATACCTTTGGTCATAATGAAGGTGATGTGGTTTTAGTACAAATCTCAAAATTACTAAAAGCTGTAGCTGGTGCTTTTAATTGCTTTGTCTGTCGTTATGGTGGTGATGAGTTTATTTTAATTAAACGTCATGCTAATGAGGAGAAAGCTGTTAATGTATGTAAATACATTGATGAGAGTGTAACTCAACTGCAGAACTTATCCCTAGCTCCTTATGAAATTTCAGTATCAACAGGTTTCGTGCGCTTTGACAATCGCTTTAAAACCCCTAAAGATTTCATTGAAGCAGCTGATAGGCTAATGTACGAAACTAAGCGTTCTGGTAAGAAAGATTATTCAACCATGAAATAAAGACAACCTCTAAGATAATTACCTTAGAGGTTTTGGTTGCTATAAGTGGAAATGATCTTTTACGATATCGGTTAGAATTTGAGCGGTCTTATCTACACCAAAGTAACTTGAATCAATCATTAAGTGGCGGTCGTCATACTCACTTGTGCACTCAGGGCAATACTTTTTGCGGTAAGCACTTCTTGCTTCATCGACTCTCTTTAGGGACTCTAAAGCAGTTTTCTCATCCATAGCAAGATTGTTAATGCAGTTTTGCAATCTAGCCTCAAATGGAGCGTAAATGCAGATGTTTAAAACATTCTTATGATCTCTTAGAATACTGTCTGCACAACGACCTACAATGATGCAGGACTCTTTTTCAGCGTAATCTTTAATAATGTTCTTTTGAACTTCAAATACATTGTTGTGAATATTGTAGACAGAGAAGTCAAAAAGATAAGTTTTTCTTAAAAAGAAACTGTCACGACCAGGATTCTCATCGTAGTGACTAATCTCACCTTTAGGTAAACCTAAACGTTTTGAAGCTTCTTTTACAATATCTCTATCTAATAATTCAATATTTAAATTTGAAGCCATCTTAAGTCCAATGGTTCTACCCATTGAAGCAAATTGTCTGGAAATTGTAATTACATAATTAGACATAGTAAAACCTTATGCTTTTGAGATTACATACTTTCTGACTTTATTCTTGTTTAAATGACGTACTAACAAGGATAAGCTAAAGTTAATTATAAAGTAAATTGCAGCTGCGCAACCGTACAATACGAATACATCAGATACATTAATATTTCCAAGACCATTGTACATGTTAGCACTACTTAGGATTTGTCTTACACGAGACATTAACTCAACGGTTGCTACGTTTGCAAGGTAGGAGGAATCCTTGATAGTAGTAATAATTTGGCTTAACAATGTAGGTACTACATTCTTAATAGCTTGTGGCAAGATAATGTAAATCATGATCTGCACAATGTTAAAGCCTTGAGAGTGACCTGCTTCAAATTGACCTTGTGGAATGGAGTTTAAACCACCACGGATGATTTCTGCAATAACTGATGAGGTAAAGAGAATTAAAGCAATAGAAGCTTTAAATAGTAATTTAGTTTCAACTGAGGTTAAACCAAATAACTTGTGAGCAAATAGGGATGGTACTGGGCAGAAAACCACACAAATAAAGATCCATAACAATAAAGGTGTGTTACGGAAAACTTCAATATAGGTTACAGCCATGTACTTAAAGATACGGTATTTTGGTGCATTACAGTAGTTTCTAACTAGTGCTAATACAGAGCCAAAGATAATACCTAAAATCACTGCTATAGCAGAGATAATAACAGTAAATAAGGTACCTTTTAAAATATAAATAATAATGGCATCAATGCTTAGAATATGAAAACTTGCTAGCCATTCTTGCATAAGTGTTGCGTCCATCTTTATTTTCCTTATTTAGCTGTTGAACTCATACGGTCACGTTTTTTAAGATTGTTTTCCCAATTACTTGCAAGTTTTGATAATGGGTAGCAGAAAACAAAGAATAGCAAACCACATACTAAGTAAGCAGGACCATAAGCACCACCTGTGGAGGCGCCTGTTACGAAGTTGTAGGTTAAGGAGATTAAATCAGTACCACCAATAATGTATAAGCAGCTGGTGTTTTTAACTAAGTTTACAACTTGGTTTACCATAGGTGGCAAAATGATTTTGATACTTTGAGGTAAGATGATGTAGTACATGGTTCCAAAATAATCAAAACCCTGACTTTGTGCTGCCTCAAATTGTCCTTTATGAATAGATTGAATACCAGCGCGAATAACTTCTGCCATATAAGCGCCATGGTATAAGCCAATGGAGATAATACCAGAGGCTAAAATACCTATACCATTACCTGAAAAAGATAAGGCATAGTAAAGAAAACAGATTTGTAATAATAATGGAGTATTTTGAATAAACTCAACATACACACGAGCAATAGCCTGTAAGCTTAGCTTATTTGAGGTTGCCATTAAACCAAATATCAAGCCTAAGGTTAAGCTGATTAAAAGTGAAATTAGAGATACTTGTACAGTAGTTAAAAAGCCTAGAATAAAGGTATCTTTATAGTGCCATACCATCATCCAAGCATCTAGTGAAAACAAATTACCCATTATTATTCCTTAATATGTAAAGGTGGCTTTACGCCACCTTAAAGCTTATTGTAAGTTATTCTCTTTGATTAACTTATCAATAGTACCGTCAGCTAACCACTTTTCGATTAGCTCGTTAATAAATGGTGATAAGCCAGAACCCTTCTTAGTTACAACACCATATTGTTGTGGAGCAAACTTCTCATCGATGAAGTTACGTGACTTAGTCTTATAAATGTTAAGAATTGACTTATCCACACAGAATGCTTGAACCTCACCTGCAGCAAGAGCGGTTGAAATAGCAGGGTAGTTATCAAACTGATGGAACTTAACACCTTCAGTCCAAGTTGCTGGATCAAACTTAGCAGGATCAAAGCCCTTGCCTTCGATTACCTTATTTTCAATCATAGCTGATACTAGAGCACGACCAGAGGTTGAACCTGAGGATACACCTACAGTCTTACCAACTAGATCTTTTAGATTATGAATATTTGAAGCTTGCTCAACAAGAACTGATACTGCATCAGTGTAGTATGGAGTTGAGAAGTCCCAATTCTTTTTACGCTCGTCAGTGATGGTAAAGGTTGCTAATACGCAATCAAGATCGCCAGAGTCAATTAACTCTGAACGAGTAGCAGCAGTAACAGCTGTGAACTCAACTTCAACGTCGTCACCAATTTCTTTAGCGATCATCTGTGCTAAAGTGTCTTCAAAACCTTTATATTCACCAGTTAAAGGATCTTTTACAGAGAAACCTACAACATCGTTCTTTACGCCCACACGTAATACACCATTATCCTGAATGGTCTTAATCTCTTTGATGTCAGAAGGAGCTGCAGCCATTGCTTGATTTGATAAAGCAAAAGCGCAGGATGCTGCTAACAAGGTTTTAATAATTTTTGATTTAATTTTCATAACAAGCTCCTTAACTAGCTTAATGTTTTAATATTTTTCCTAAAAATTGTTTTACACGCTCATTCTTAGGCTCTGTGAAGAAGTGCTCTGGGGTACCTTCTTCAATGATGGTGCCGTCGGCCATAAATACGACTCTATCAGCCACCTGTCTTGCAAAGCCCATTTCGTGAGTTACTACTACCATGGTGATGTTAGATTCTTTAGCAAGCTTAATCATTACATCTAATACTTCCTGAATGGTTTCAGGATCTAGAGCACTAGTTGGCTCATCAAATAGAATGATCTTAGTTTGGGCACATAAAGCTCTAGCAATAGCGATACGCTGTTGCTGACCACCAGATAGGGTAGATGGATATACATGAGCCTTATCAGAAAGACCTACCACCTCAAGATAGTGCATAGCTAGCTCTTCAGCTTCTTTTTTGCTCTTTTTGAAGATCTTAATAGGTGCAAGAGTTAGGTTATGTAATACATCTAAATGAGGGTATAGATTAAACTGTTGGAAAACCATAGACTCATATTCACGAATGATCTTGGTTTTATTCTTTTGGGTAAGCTCTTTACCGTCAATATAAACATGACCTGAGGTTGGAACTTCTAGAAAGTTCATGCAACGTACAGTAGTGGATTTACCAGATCCTGAAGGACCGATAATCACAAGCTTTTCACCTTCAGCAACTTCTAAACAAACGTCTTTTAAAACATGTAAATCGCCATAGTATTTATTGATGTGATCTAGCTTTATCATATTAATGTTTATCCAACCGTAAATTTGATTTAATTAAACTTATCTTAAGTAGCCTTAATTACATAGCTTTATCTTATCACTGTAAGTAAGTGAGAATTAGAAATAAAAACTCTTGCACATAATAAGGGCAACTAATTATGTATTATTACTAAAAAAGTGCAAAATTTAGGAGAAATGATCTTTTTAAGGTAGGAGTAAAAAGCCACGATAGTATCGTGGCTTGAGATTATCTGTAGAGTCTATTGAAGTTTTTGGCTTTATTTTTTACAAAGCAACTTAAGAACATCATGGCAGCGATAAATAGACTTACACTAAAGATTAGCACAATCCAAAAAGGCATGCCTTGACCTAAGAATTCCCAATCGATTTTTTCTGAGCATAAAGCAAAAGGCTTAAACATCCAAGGGGCAATTTCATCTAAAGGTAAGAAACTTGGAAAATCAGCTTTTAAACGACAAGAGCTTGATAGTGGATTGGTGCTAGTATAAGCACTTAAATGTCGTAAGGAAACGATAAGACCACCTACGGCACTTGCAACAAAAGAAGCAGAGCAAACAAGTCTTACTAAGTAGAAATTTGCAGCTAACGCTCCAACAAAGCCTATGAATATATAAGCTAGGAAGAAAGCTCGTTCATATACGCATTCAATGCAAGGATTTAAATTTAATTGATACTGGAAATATAGTCCACAAGCCTCAAGAGCTATTGCTGATAAAAACAGCAAGAACCAGCAGAATCTTGAACCAGTAATATTTTTAAATAATTGTAACAAGGCAAACTCCAAGTAATTGTTACCTTAACTAATTAAATAATAACATTATAATTTTTAATAATTTTAGACTTATAGCAACAATTTGATTAAAAGTAGTGCAAAAATCAAATTTATAGTTGCTTTTTTAACAAAAATGCCCTCAACAAGAGGGCATTTTAGGTCAATTTTAGGATTACTTCATATGAGACATAATCTGCTCTAAAGAAGCACCATGAACTAGACCATCTTTAATCATCTGACTTGTAAGTTCAGGCATAATAAACCAAGTTGCAATTAAGCCTACAATAGTTAATACGATGGTATATGGTAGAGCCATGTACATCATCTTAAAGTAAGGTAGCTTAATTAAAGCTGCAATTGGTGAGGTTAATAAGAACAAGAAAGCAGCTTGACCGTTAGGGGTTGCAACAGATGGTAGGTTAGTACCAGCGTTGATGGCAATTGCTAACTCATCAAATTGCTCAGGGGTAATTACACCAGCAATTAAACTGTCACGTACTTGTTGAATATAAATGGTTGCCACGAATACGTTGTCAGATACTGAGGAGATAATACCATTTGCCATGTAGAAAATTGGTAAGTGGAATTCTTGTGGAGTGCTAAAAACCCAATCAATAATAGGTACGAATAGCTTTTGAGTAGAAATTACAGATACTACAGTAAAGAATACGCACAATAAAGCACAGAATGGCATTGACTCTGTGAATGACTTACCTACAGGACCTTCTGAGGTAATACCACATAGAGCTGTTGCAAGTACGATAACTGATAGACCGATAACACCAACTGATGCTAAGTGGAAGCCTAGTGCTACAACTAACCAAACTACGCAACCAAATTGTACGATTAAGTTTAATTTGTCACGCTTTGTTAATGCTTTTGTTTGCTCTTCGTCTTTTTTAACCATGATCTGATATACAGCATCAGGCATCTTGTGACCATAGCCAAACCACTTGAATTTCTCAATTAAAACGCAAGTTAGTAAGCCACAAACAAATACTGGTACAGAGATTGGAGCCATTCTTAAAGCATAATCAATAAACTTCCAACCGCAAACATCACCGATGATTAGGTTCTGAGGCTCACCAACGATAGTGCAAACACCACCTAAGGTTGTACCTACAGCTGAGTGCATTAGTAAAGATCTTAAGAATGCTCTGAAGTCATTTAAGTTTTGTTTGTGCTCATCAGGAACTAAATTGTCATTTGAGCTTACTAAAGCTAAGGCATTATTATCAGTAATGATATTCATGTATAACTGATATAAGCCAACGCAAGTTGAAATGATGATTGCAAGAACTGTTAAAGCATCTACGAAAGCTGAAAGAATAGCTGACATGAAGCAGAACATGAAGGCTAATAGTACGCTTGATCTTACTTTTACTAATAATTTAGTGAAGAAGAATAGTAAGAAGTCACGGACGAAATGAATACCTGCTACCATGAACATTAGCAACATGATAACCTCAAGATTTGATTCAATCTCTTTGGTTACGTGGTGCATATCAGTCATGCCTAAGAAACATGCCTCAATTACAAGTAGACCACCAGCTTCTAGTGGGTAGCACTCAAGTGCCATAGCTAGAGTAAAAATGAATTCTACTACTAATAACCAACCAGCAACGAACATGGAGTAGTGTGCTACGATTGGATTGATAATTAAAAAGGCAATGATGATATTTTTATACCAAGCAGGAGCACTTCCTAAGAAGTTCAACATTCCAGCTTTAGCATAAGATAATGATGTGCTCATATGTCCTCAGCTTTTCTAGAGTATCTTTGAGTAAATTGCTTAAAAATCGAAATGAAAGAACAGTTTACTGTTACGTAAAATGTTAGTTTATTATAATCTTTATTTGGCAAGGATTAAAGTAACAAGACTAATTTGATTAAACTTTTTTTGGTATATTTCAAAGTATTACGTGTAGTAAATTTGATTCTTGTACTACTTTGTTGATATATAATAAAACAAATTATTTAAGGATAAAATTTTATGCGCACAGATACTTTTCAATTACCTTCTAAAAAGTCAGTAAGAAAGGCTGGAATCTCTCTTAGAGACGGTGTTGATGATGAAAAAACACGCAAAATAATCTCAGAGTGGAGAAGTGCTCATTCCTATCCAATTAATACTATTCAGGCATTGATAAGAAAAAAAATCCGTGAAGGTAAATTTTCATCAACGTTAATTGCACAGAGATTAAAACGTTTAGCGTCAATTCAGACTAAGCTTCAGCGCTTTTCTGATATGTGTCTTGATAGAATGCAAGATCTTGGTGGTATTAGAGTAATTTTTCCTGACATGGTAGATTTGCGCAGATTTTATTCTTTATTGCAAAGATCTAACGTAAAACATCAGTTTGTAGATCCTCCTCATGATTATATAGCTTGTCCTAAAAAGGATGGTTATAGATCCTTTCATCAAGTAATTAAGTATGAAAGTAAAAGATTTCCAAATTTAAATGGATTATGTATTGAACTGCAACTTAGAACAAAATTACAGCATGCTTGGGCCACTGCTGTGGAGACATTAGGAATTATCGAGAACACTTCCTTTAAGACTGGTTGTGGCAGCGAAGCGTATAAACGTTTTTTCAAATTATGTAGCGCTTTGTTTTCTATAGAAGAGAAAGAGCCAATTTTAGAAGAATATAGAAACTTTGATAAAGAAACAATTGTCAATGAGTTTAAAAGTTTAGATGCAAAACTAAATGTTCTATCTAAATTAGACAACATAGTTGTAGCTTCAAAAAATATTGAAGGTAATACTAAATTTGAAAAAGGTGGATATCAAGTTTTAGTCACTGATGCTCAGCAAAAAGTAGTCTCATTAGTGCAATTTACTAAAAATCAATTAAACGAAGCTCAACTTTACTATTCAGCTCAAGAGCGTGAAACAAAAGACCAATCTGAAAAATCTGTTGTAATGATAAGTGTTAGTTCATTACATGACTTAAAACAAGCCTATCCAAATTATTTTTTGGATACTAAATATTTTTTAGAAAAGTTAAAAAAGTACAGGTAGGATAAGCTCTCTAAGAGAGCTTATCTGTGCAAGTATTCCTAATCTTTAAAACAAATCTTGTTTTGAAATCCTAGTGCTGTATAGGTAAATAAACCTAAGGCATAGGTTATGATATGAACTAAGTAAACTCTTATGATGATAAAGAGAATACTTGGGTTAAAGATATCCTGTCCTAGAATATAACCTTGCAGGTAAATTAGCTTTAATCTTGCGTAATACATTTCAAGCAGAGCAAAAATAAAGACTACAGCTACTGTAAAAAGTAAATATACAGGAAGATTCTTAACCATTGCCAAAAACACTAGCTTAAGACTAGTTTTCAAATCTGGACTAATCAAAGCGTTTGCTTTTGCACTTGCTTTAAGATAGCAAATTCCATTGATTACAATAAAAAGTACTAAGGTAAAAATTCCTAGAGCTGACAACAATAAAGTAAGGTTGTGACTATAGGTTAGTTGCTCTTTAGTACCTAATTGTAAAACCCCACTTTGCTTTGCAATTTCCTCATATTCTTGCAGGTAAATACTTAACTTATAGCCTACAAATTTTAAGGCTGCATACATAAGTGCAAGATACATAAGCTCTGTTGCTATTACAGTTTTTAAATCAAAGCTATTTGTAAGTCCCTTATTAAACTTAAAGAATTTGCCTTGTTGATTGGTAAAAACGTGGTAATAGATAAAAGCTACTACAGGTGGGATAAATAAGGCTAGTGGTACAAGAATAATCGCAAGAATAGGTTGAATAGCACCTTTTGCAATACTCAAAAAAATGCCGCTGGCATTTACCTTCTGACAGCGGACATTTAACATACAATTTGTCATAAACAAATCTTTTTAGAATGCAGATGAAACAATAATTAACATGATCTGTGGTGACAGAATTCTTAAGAACATCACAAATGGATATACGGTTGCATAACCAATTGATGAAGCTTCTGCATCCTTGTACATGTTGTTTGCATATGCTAAAGCTGGAGGATCAGTGCAAGCACCAGCTAACACACCTGATAGAACTAGGTAGTTAACCTTAAATACTTTATAGCCCACAAAGCCTACGATTAGTAGTGGGATGATAGAAATTAAGGTTGCCCAAGCCATCCAGTGTAAACCTAAACCGTGGGTTAATTCTTCCCAGAAGCCATTAGCACCAGCATTGATACCAACGATGGTTAAGAATAGGGTAATACCAATCTCTTTAAAGGCTGATAAAGCTGCAGATGGTAATCTCCAGTGGATTCTGTTGAAGGTGATGGTATCACCAAAACGAGCTAATAAAATTGCTACAACTAAGGTACCACCAATAACACCTAACTTCATAGGTGCAGGAACACCTGGTAGTGGAATAGGAATAGACCCTAATAACATACCTAAGAATAGACCGATAAAGATAGGCATCATTGCAACGTGATTCATAGTTGCAGAGGAGTTACCAACAACTTTACCTGCCTTTTTGATGTTCTCAACAGTACCGATTACGTTTAATTCATCACCTAAAGCTAAACGTAAGTTCTTAGTTGGCATGAATTGAACACCTGATCTGATAACACGTGAGATCACTAAACCAAATTGTGATTCTAAGTCTAAATCACCTAAGGTGCGACCCATTACATTGTTATTAGTAATGATCAAGTGACGAACAGAAATGGTTGAACCGTGGGTGGTTAAAACATCCTTAGTCTCGGTACCAACAGCCATAGAAGCTTTTGATACGTATTTAGCACCACCAACTAAGTGTAGTAAGTCACCCTTTTGCAATACTAAATCTTTAGCTGGAACTGACAATTCACCATTACGCTTGATACGAGAACAAATTACAGTACCATCTTGAATGCATGGAATATCAGCAATGGTCTTGCCAATGAAGTCTGAGTTTTGAACCTCAACGTTAGATACGATAGGCTCGTCAACACCCTTGCTCTTGCTTTGTGCGTAGTCATTACCTGCTGCATCAATACTTACTTTGAATACTGAGCGAATTAAAATCATGGTAATTAAAATTGCACAAACACCAAATGGGTAAGCAACTGCGTAAGCCTTTGGAACTTTAGCAGCGTCGAAGCCTAAAGCTAGAGGATCTTGACCTGCTTGAGCAAAAGCTTGAGCTAAATCAGAAACCATAATGGTACCAGCAGATAGTGCTGGGGTATTGGTGATAGCACCAGAGTACATACCAACCATAGCATCAGGAGTTACGATACCGCAGTAGAATAGAGTTAAAGCGATGCAGCAACCTAGCACAATGATAGAAATTGCTAAAGTTAATAGCTTAAGACCGCTACCACGTAAAGCTGCAAAGAAGCTTGGGCCTACTTGAATACCAATACCATAAACGAACAACATTAGACCGAATTCTTGTAAGAAGTGAAGAATGCTAGCCTCAGCTGTTAGTCCTGTTTGGGTGTGTAATTCAAAACCAAAATAAGCGTTTGCAATGTGACCGACTAAAATACCGGAGAAAAGCACGCCACCAATTCCTAGTCCGACGCCTTTATACTTTAATTGTCCTAGGGCAATACCAAGCACAGCGCCAACTGAAATATAAATAATTAACAGGGCAAGTGATGACATTTAATTAAATTTCCAATTTGGATTAAGGGATTAAAAAGAATTTTGTCAAAGTGGTCTTTGACAAAATTTGTGGTATTGTATCACAATCTTAGAAGATTTCTTAAGATAAAAATATCACCTAGAGTTTCTCTAAAATTTCAGTTGTAAGGTAAACGCAATTTTCTTCATAACTTACATCTAAAATTGGAGCATCAAAGTTCTCATAAGCCCAATCATTAACTTCCTCAATAGCAGCATCTTGTGACATGAATTTCATGCTCTTGCATAGACCTGCAAACTCATTTAAATCCATGATTTCACAGTTTTGAGCCTTGATAGCTTGAAGTAGTTTATGTGAGTTTTCAGATGGATATTCAATACCGTTTTGAGTATTACTTTCAGTTGAAGTATCATCCTCTAAATGATCTTTTTGCGTTTCATTTTTGTTTAAGTCTTGAGCATCTAAATTTGGATCTTCTTCAACAATACCATTTTCATCTTCTCTTAATTGAGAGATAAAACTTTGAATTTCACTAGATTCTTTAAGCTTACTTTCAATTAAGCTAGTATCAAGCTTTTCTACATTAAACTGAACTGGCTTAAAGAAAGAATGTTGAGTGCTAGTTTGTCTTTCTTGTCTTGAAGTATTTGTGGCGCTATTTTGATTTAAAGTACTCTTATAGATCTCTTCTTTTTGATCTTCTATATCCTGTTGTCCTTTAAGATAGGACAATGCCTTATTAAAGGTTCTTGATAGGTAGCTTGAAACCGCACTTTTTTCTATTTCGCTATAAGCAAGTTTAACTAAGTAATCTAAGGTTAATTTATATACTTCAGGGAATTTATGCTGATTTTTATAAATACCAAGATAAAAACTCTTAGTTAAAGAGGTTATATGCTTACTTATCTCATTGAAGTTTTCTAAAAACTTGATAACAAAAGATTGTTCTGTTTCATCAAGCTCCATTAGTGATGGAAGAATTAACCAGCGACGGCTAAGGGGAGCATTAACCCTAAAAATAAGTTGGGATAGCTGTGCAGCTTTAAGCTTATTGATAAAGTCGGTGGTAAATTTCTTCTCATCTAAATTTGAATTAATAACTTTTTTTAAAGGAAAAAGCTTAGATTGAGAGGTAACAGATTCTATTCTTAGAGGAACTATGATTAAACCAATTTTAGTAAGAGCTTCTTCAACAAATGGAAGTTGCTTATTTTCTATATGGCAATTGCATTTATTAGATAACTTTAATGCATCTGTAAACACAAAATTAGACAAGTTATGTTTTAAGGTAGTACCTAATGACTTATCAATATTTCGTGTAAGTATTCTTGCAATAGTGTTATCTTGTTGATAGTCACAATTGTATAAAAATCTTAATATAGCTCTATCAGGGGCAAAATAGTTAAGTAACTTGGTTGTAAAGTTACTAGTTAATTCAATATGATTGTGAGTAAATAAGTCAAGGGTGATTTTATCTAGTAAAGGACCAAAAAACACACAAGAAGAGATAGCACTTGCTACAGCATAATTAGTTTTATTACGACTTATGATTTTAGTTGTAAGATTGTAGCCTTTTTTTATAGCAGAAGCATCATTGTAATTAGCATTGATATTCCAACTTTGTTCGCTTGTAATACTACCTTTTTCTAGATCTTCTTCATCGCCATAATTTTTTATACAAATAAATTCATGACAATTATCTTTAGTAATTCGCGTTTTGAGTCTGTCTAATAAGAAGTCAATAAAATAGTGAGTGTTACATTTTCTTGACAAATTGCTGTGAAGGCTTAAATTTTTGTTATCAATGTTATTGATTATAAATAAATCAAAAAGTTCTTTTGCATATTCATAATAATCACTTAAAGATTTTTTGCGACCACTGTTTAGTAAGATCTGTAAACATAAATATGTTAATTGAGGAAAATAAAACAAGGCTAACTTTACCATTGGGGGTAAGGTTAGTTTATCACTACGTTTGATACATAAATCAAAGAGCGCAAAACTAAAGCCTACATAAAAGAGTAGGTAAATGTTTTTGCTCTTTATAAATTCTTGGTTTGCAGCGATTATGCATTGATTATCAAGTAATTTATCGTAATCGACAAAGAGTTTATACAGAGTAAGTCTTGCAAAAAAGTTAAACTCTTTAATATCAGAGACGACATTCCATCTTGTGTTATTAGTAGTAATGTAACTTTTTATAATATTTTTGATTTGATTTTCAAGGGCTTTATCTGGAGCATTAAGATCCGATACAACCATTAAAAAAGGGAAGACATAGGAAAGTTGCTCATTATCTGTGACTAAAAATTCATAGTTAATGCCAAAATTTGGATCATTAACCATAACTAGCTTAGTATTGTTCTTATTCATAAAAGTTTGTTTGTTTAAACTATACTTAGCGTGAATTTTTAAGATGTTGTAACACAGTGAGTTTTCTTTAAAAGGGGAAAAACACAAGAGTTTATCTATATCAATATCATCCCCATCTGGCTTTATTTTAAATAGACAATGCCTTACTTTTTCTGCCATTTCCATTTCTTTTGAAAAAGGCGCTATTCCTGCATTTTTAAGATCAGTAAAATCTTCATCATTAGTAATGGCAGTTTGCTTCTTTTGGATAGCTCCAAGTTTTTTATATTCAGCCTCTAAAATTGAAAGATCAGGATAATCCTGGGAGAAAGCAATCAAGTAACTTCTGTTTGCAGCAAGATAAGCTAAATAAGAGCTAACTCTTTTTTGTTGTTCGTCATTTAGTCTTTTAAAACAATATTCAGGTTTAGCATAGTCACATTTGTAAGTTTGATGTTCACAGGCAAAGGTATAACAAGTTCTTAAGAAGTCTTGCCCCTCTTTAGGCATAACATTCTCGTAAATAATTTTATTTAGAGCTTCCTTTTGATGAACATCAATTTTGCAGTTACTACAAACAACACTTAATGACTCAAATACACGTAAGAGCACGTTATAGTTTGCAAGCTTTTCGTTCATCCTTGAGATGTGAATGCCATCTTTAGCTGTTACTTGTCTTTTTGACTTGATAAGCTCTCTTACATAAGAGCAATCCTCATCATTATTAAGATCAGGCTTTTTAGTTACAAAAACCTCATCTTCAAAGAAAATATTTTTAGGAACAAAAGCAGGAACTAGCTTTAAACCAAATTTTTCAAGAAAGGTATTGATAAGTACATAGTTTTTTTGTGGCTCATCAGTAAAACTCTGATTAGTGTACTCAAAGGATAATTTTTGACAAAGTTCATTGATAGTTAGGCACACAAATCTACTAGAATTGACAGCTTTTTTTAAATTCTCAATTTGTGATAATAAAGATGAGCTTAAATCATTGATCCTATCAAGGTAATATTGGGCATCTTTTACTAAAGCCATATCAAGCAACCTTTTGAGTACTAAAAGTCTTAAGTTAAAATATCGTATAAACTTTTATATTTTAGAGGCATCGTGCATAGTTGTGGGTAAATAACTCATAAAAATACATTGAAACCTCGTTGTTTATGCTATTTTCCACTG
>Ga0256404_1001714_pt1 | contig 51491 bp, 52 predicted proteins | sample RumenRJG_01DNA_FD_185990 | JGI IMG/M metagenome (GOLD analysis project Ga0256404, IMG submission 185990) | Bovine rumen microbial communities from Lethbridge, Alberta, Canada - RJG_01 | ecosystem: Host-associated > Mammals > Digestive system > Stomach > Rumen | place: Canada: Alberta | collected...
ATAATCGTATCCTGCTTCTCCGTTGATATACTCTGTTACCAACTGCTTCTTAAATTCATAACTATACTTTGACATAAAAATCCCCCCGAAAGTTAGTTTTGGGTCTAACTTTCGGGGGTCGGGTCAAGTTTTTGCGGCAGCCCCTTTGTTGTTTTTATCAATTCATCCAGCTGAGAACCGTATGTATTTCATTGATGTAGCCTGCGTTATCGTTCGGCGTTTCAAGTATGAAAGGCTTGTTTTGCAGGGCAGGATGGAGGGCGATTCGCTTCATCGCTTCCATGCCGATGAAACCCTGTCCGAGCTTTTCGTGTCGGTCTTTGTGCGAGCCGCAAGGGTTTTTGCTGTCGTTGAAGTGGACGGCGTATAAGCGGTCGAGTCCGATCACATCGTCAAAACGTTGTAAAACGCCGTCAAGATCGTTCACGATATCGTAGCCTGCGTCCCAGATGTGGCAGGTATCCAAACATACGCCCAGTTTCTCTTTCAGCTCTACACGGTCAATGACTTCGCGCATTTCCTCAAAGCTTCTGCCCATCTCCGTACCTTTGCCCGCCATCGTTTCCAGCAGGACGGTTGTGCGCATCTCGGAAAACAGATGATCGTTCAACGCTTTCGCTATCAGCTCGATGCCTTTCTCGGCGCCCTGTCCCGTATGAGCGCCGGGATGAAAGTTGTAGAAGTTGCCGGGGAAGAATTCCATCCTTTTGAGATCCTGCGTGAACATGTCCAGACCGTTCTGTCGGGTAGTTTCGTTGGCGGCACACAGATTCATCGTGTAGCTGCCGTGGGCGACAAGCGGGCCGAAAGAATTTTCTTTCAGCAGACTGTTGAGAGCCTGAGCATCGTCGGGGAGGATTTCTTTACTTTTACCGCCGCGCGGGTTGCGTGTAAAGTAGGCAAAGGTGCTGCCGCCGAAATCGCGCATAGTGCGTCCCATCGCTTCATATCCATTTGTCACACTCAGGTGACAGCCGATATAGATCATGATATTCCCCCTTGATCGTGTATTGCTGTATCATTATTATAGGCGGTATTCGTGTTTTACGCAAGAGAAAAACAGGAGCGGAAGTCAATTGACAACCGTTCCTGTTACATAAGCATAGGCTTTAGACGGTAAATACTTTTGCGAGATAGTTGTAGAAGCATTGACCCCAGAAGTCTGCGTCATGTCCGTAACCTTTGACATAGTCTGTCTGGTTTTTCACACCCATCCCGTTTAGCACATCACGGTAATATAGCGTGCAGTCGATATTCCACGGATCCTCCGTGCCGACCGTCATATACAGGTAGTAAGGCGTATTGTCCGCGGTGGGCTGAGGGAATTTTTCAAACACAGGCGTGTTCCAGAAGGTGCCTTGATAATACTCGGTAGGGATAACGCCTGTATCCGGCGCAAAAGCACCGATATAACCGAATTTTTCAAGCCATTGGAAACCGGTGCACAGGGATTTTGCTCCGCCCTCGGACATGCCCGCGATTGCTGTGTTTTCTCTGCCGGTTTTAACAGGATAGTTTCTTTCGATGAAAGGCATCAGGTCTATCCCTGTTTCCTCGATAGCCTTATCATAGATGAAGCGCAGTTCTTCGTCGCTCTTGCTCTCTTTGTCGGCGAGCTTGTCCGTATACATATCCATGCCGACGAGAATCTGGGGAACGGTCAGCCCTTCTTTGAGCATATTTCCGTAGAGAAGAACCAGATATGAGTCTGTGTCAATATGGGTGTTATGATCGCCGCCGAAGCCGTGAAATACATAAGTTACGGGATAGGTCAGATTTTCGTCATATCCTGCGGGAAGCAGGATATTGACCATCTTGTCATCCTGAGCGATCGTCGAGTAGTATCTGACGTCCTTGAGCAGTGTGCCATAGTCGGTACCGCTATGCTTTTGAAACATTTCCTCGGGGATATCGTAGCGGTTTTCGGTTGCATAGGGGTCATGATTTACGGTGTTGCTTTGGGTTTCTGTCGACTGTTGATTGGCAGAAGAGTTACCGCCGCAGGCGGTCATCATCACACAAATCAGAACAGCGGCGATGACAGCGATCCATATCTTTTTCATAGAGTTACCTTCTTTCGATGACTCTATTATATTCCGTTTGGATAGAAATGTAAAATAGTTATATTGAATATTTAGAAATTCTGTGTCGGAATAACTGCGCGATCTCAGAAAGCAATTCCAACCGCCCTTTAGAAGGGTTCCGATTGACATCAAGAGGGAATAAGCGTATAATACGGGCGGTCAAATTAACGACTGAAAAAGGTAAATGAGGAAGAAAAAATGGATACAAAAGAATTTGTCAGGATCATGGACAGCGGCGCTGAGGTGGTCGCCCGCAGCGAGGTGCATCAATATATGACCCGCCTTTCCAACGAGGCGATGAAGATTACCGCAAAGCTGAACAACGCCTATCACACGCCCGAGGAGATTGGTGAGCTGATGGAACAACTGACGGGTAGAGAGTTTCCCGAGGGCGCGTATATGTTTCCCCCGTTTTACACCGACTGCGGAAAGAATCTCAAGCTCGGCAAAAACGTCTTTATCAACGCGGGATGCCAGTTCCAGGATCAGGGCGGCGTTACGATCGGCGACGGTACTCTGGTTGGACCGAAAACCGTTATCGCCACGCTCAATCATCATCAGGATCCGCGCAAACGGGCCAATCTACTGCCGAAGCCTGTTACAATCGGACAGAATGTATGGATCGGCGCAAATGTCACCATCCTTCCCGGTGTGACGATCGGCGACGGAGCAATCATCGCGGCGGGAGCGGTAGTGACAAAGGATGTTGCCGAAAACACGATTGTCGGCGGCGTACCGGCAAAGTATCTCAAGACAATTGAACCAGATGACGAATAAACGCAAAAGCTCCCCGGGTACCTACAATCAGGCTGCCGGAGAGCTCATTTTATACTCATTTCTCTCAGGGAGATCAAATTGCCGATCCACGGTTCGTACAACGACAGATGATCTCTGTAACAAAGGATACTCTGTTCGTTGATGACAATATCCTGTGCCGAAACGCAGACAACCGTACCGCTGACGTTGGGCAGCAGGCAGCCGTATCTCGCGTTGATGAGATCGGTGTGAACAAGAAACAGTCGGAGCTTTTGATATCTCAACGCGCCGCATTGGCGGTAAAAGTTGTAAATGAAATTCAGGTTCTTTTCATCGGATATCAGACCGTGAAACACCAGCGTGGGAGTTTGTTCAAACAGCGCAAGCCCCCTCGGATCGGTAATTCTGTATAAAAGGCAAAGCCGCTCGGCGTGCGATATCTGATAAAATCGCTTGCGGACGGTATGGCGGAAAATCACATAGGGTATCCCTGCCGCAAGTACAGCGATCGGAAACAAAAAGAAGTAACTGAACCGTGCAATCAGGATTGCCGTTACGAGGAATATCAAGATGGTTGCCGTCGCTGCCAGCACCTCTGACAGCGGATGCTGTTTTGAATGCAGTTCAAAGATCCACCGATCCTCATCCTTATGACTTTTGCCTTTTCGTACCAGCAGGATCAGAAAGGGAGAGACCGTAACGATCATGGTTCCGAAGATGGAGGGAAAGACAAACAGCATGTATTGATAATCGTAGGTGAGTCCGTCGAGATGGAACATCATATAGCCGAACGCCGCGGCAAGCATACCCCATCCGATCAACTGCCATATCAGATATGGATGTCTATGGTAAAAACGCATGATTCACCCGCTTTTGTGAAAATGATGATGTGTTGTTCATGATACAATCAGCCATCGCCCGTTGTCGCAAAGGACAAACCGGGCGGGCATATAAATTTGTATAATAACAGGACTTGTACGGTTATTATACCACCTTTGAGGATAAATGCAAATGACGGTTATGGACAAATCCGATGCGTTTTGTTACAATAGGAGCATATTCATAGGATGAGGTGATCGGATGATCTTGTATATCAATTGCTGTGTGCGAAAAGCATCGCGAACCGATCGGTTGGCTCGCAGGGTGCTTGAACAGCTTGACGGTGAAGTAACAGAGCTTAAACTCTATGAAGAAAATCTCAGACCGCTTGACAGCGAAACGCTGGAGCGCCGTACTGCCTTGATCGAGCAGGGTGACTGCGGCGACCGCATGTTTGACTATGCTAAGCAGTTTGCTTCTGCCGAAACGATCGTTATCGCTGCGCCGTACTGGGATCTGTCGTTTCCCGCACCGCTGAAAACCTATTTTGAAAACATCTATGTGACCGGTATCGTTTCCGAGTATACCGAAACCGGCATGCCCAGCGGGTTGTGTCGCGCTGACCGTTTGATCTATGTGACCACAGCGGGCGGGCCGTACGATCCGACCTACAGCTACGGCTATGTCAAAAGCCTTGCCCAAGACTTTTTCGGGATTCCGAACGTATTTCTGGTCAAGGCGGAGATGCTTGATATCGTCGGTAACGACGCGGAAGACATTCTCAGAAATGCGATGGATAACATCGTCTTGCGACCATATCGTTTTTACGGTTGGGAAACAGCGTCCGTGAAAGATCGAAACGGGCTGACGCCCCGCGATTATTATGACCTTCTCTCGGATATCTGGAGCGCCGAGACCTGCGCGCCGCGAATGCGAAGAGAATGGTCACCTTCCGATAAAACTCGCGGTCAGTGTTCGATTACCGCGTTTTTGTTACAGGATCTGTACGGCGGAAAGGTCTTAGGCGTACCGCTAAAGGACGGCAACTATCATTGTTTCAACGCGGTAGGGGATTGCGTATTTGATCTGACCAGCGAACAGTTCGGTGATAGCAAGCTTGATTACACCGGTTGTCCCGAGCAGTCGCGCGAGGTGCACTTTGCAAAGGAGGAAAAGCACTTGCGGTATGAACTGCTCAAAGAAAAGCTCAGTGAAGCTGTTGCGAAAAAATTATCTCAGTAACGTAAAAAGCCCTTTTGCACCGAAACGATGCAGAAGGGCTTTGTTTTGGAATCATATTTTCAAATGCGTCAGAGTTCGGCACAGGGTAAGTCTGTTGAAGATCGGGCGGATGCATGCGTCGTAAAGGGGCGGTCGCAGCAGGTTTCTGTCATTGGAACGTGTCGGCAAATTGCCGGATCGCAAAGGCGGTTTGCGTCTGTTGATCCTGTGCGGTGATCGTGGCTTTTCCGTCACCTTTCTGCGGACCGTAGTTGCCAAAGCCTGCGTGATTGCCGCCGTCGATGATTTTTTCGGTGAAGTCGGTCGGAAAATACTGCTTCGCATGAAGATAGACGTCCTGTTCCAGTACCGAATCCTCCGTGCCGTAAACGGAGAGCAGCTTGAGCGAATCGCTGAGCTTTTTGGTAGGATAAGCGGCGAGCAGCACAACCCCGTCCACCGTATCGGCATGCTCCGCCGCATAGCTTGACGCGATCAAACCGCCCATCGAGTGTCCGCTGAGCAGCCAGGTGTCATAGTGGTTGTTTGCGATGATCCTGTCGGCGGCATCCTTGTCAAAGATCGGCATCCTGAACGGCGTTTTCAGCAGATAACAGTCTATGCCGCTCTCGGCGATCTGTTGCATCAGCGGTAGATACGCTGTCGCGTCAACCTTTGCACCGGGATAGAAAATCATCGCGGTTTTTTCGCCTGAGCTGTCTATTTTGTAGCCGCCGTCGATCTCGCTCACCGAAACGCCCGAATGATCGGATAACACCGCGAGCGCTTCATCCTGTGCCGTATAATGTATGCTTAGATATCCAAAACCGACTGCGCAGAAAATCAGCAAGCCGGTTCCGATTCCGATGAAGACATGTGCCCACATCGGTGGTTTCTTTTTCATTTTTCTGCGTATTAACCCTGCGATCAAAAAACTGAGTCCGAACACCGCCGTTATCGCCGCGGCAGTCAGGAGCATATATTTCATTGTTTCACCTGTTTTTGTTCCGTGAGCCACAGCGGCACATGGATCGTTTTTACCTCTTTGTATTATATAAAAATTAATGAAAGCATGCAAGACTTTTGCGTCCTTTGTCATCGACTTTTACAGATGAGTGTGTTATAATACAATAAATCCTATAAGCCTTATCCGATGGATTACGTTGACGACAAACTGCTTGTAGATCCTCAGAAAATGATGAACGATTCGTTCAAGGCGTGCGGCGGTTTCCTCGGATTTTTGATCGGCAGTTACATCGAAAGACACTTTATCCGCTATGAGATTCCGCAGGGCAGTAAGGAGCTTCCTATTCTGGCATGCATCGGCTTTGCGCTGATGATGGCATGGAAGACCCTGCTCGCTCCCACAACGGTCGTTCCGCTGCTGGGCGGTCACTGGGGCAATCTGGTTGCGAGAGGTGTGATGGTATTGTTCGCCATCGCTATCTGGCCGCTGGTTATCCGAAAAACCTGCTCTGCAAAGAAAGCTTCTTCAAAAGCGGCACAAGCCGCGTGAGCGTCAAGCGAGTTGAATTGTGTTATCCCCCGAACGGACGTCGGGGGATTTTTCCTATACCCTCTGCCAAAACACGCCTTGACATTCTCAGTTTTTTAGCGTACATTTAGTTTATCAACCGTCAAGAGGTGTTTTATGGAGTTTCAAAACGTAATCCGCGAGCGGTATTCTGTTCGCAAATACAGACCCGATCCGATCAGAGAAGAGGATTTGCGCGCGATTTTACAAGCCGGCATGATCGCGCCGACAGGCTGTAACTATCAGCCTCAGCGAATCTATGTGCTGAGAAGCGAGCCCGCGATCGCTAAGATACGATCGCTTTCGCGCTGTGCGTTTGACGCGCCCGTTGTGCTGATCGTCGCTCTCAAAGAAACCGAAGACTGGAAAAGTCCTCTCGAAGCCGGCTGTCGGGTGGGGATTCAGGACGTCAGTATCGTTGCTGACCATATGATGCTTGCGGCATGGAATAGCGGCGTCGGTTCCTGCTGGGTAAATTACTTCAAGCCTTCCGAGGTCAAGGCGGCGTTTGACATGCCGGCGGATGAAACACCCGTATTGCTGATGACCCTCGGGTATCCTGACGACGATTCAAAACCCATGAAACTGCACGAGGAGTCAAAACCAATGGACGAAGTGGTGAGATACCTCTGATTACCATGTTGGACAACTGAGAACAGGAGATGCAGAACATGAACAATCAATACGCGGAAGAGGCGCGCCGCCGTTTCGGCGAAACCGATGCTTACCGGGAGAGCGAACAGCGCACGGCAAACTATACAGAACAGGATTGGAGCGCGTTGAGCGATGGGATGGACGCTGTTATCGGAGGTTTTGCAAAGCTGAATACGTCAGGCGTTACGCCGGATGATGAAGAAGCGCATCTGCATGTCAGAAAACTCCAACAGTTTATCAGCGACCGTCTGTATACCTGCACCGACGAGATCCTCAGAGGTCTCGGACAGATGTATGTTGCCGACAAACGTTTTCAAACAAATATCGACAAGCACGGCGAAGGAACCGCCGCGTATATCGCCGCGTGTATCGAAAGCTGCTGCGCATAGCGGAAAGGGACAAAAATGACCGGATATATTGCAGAAATGCGAAAGCTCGTAGGACACAGAACGCTGATTCAGTGCGCGGCAAGCGTCATTTGCGTCGACGCGCAGGGTCGCATCCTGTTGGGAAAACGCTCTGATAATAAAATGTGGGGTTATGCCGGCGGCTCTGTCGAGATCGACGAACACGCGGAAGACTGCGCCAAGAGAGAATTGTTGGAAGAAATGGGGCTGACTGCGGAGGAAATCGAGTTTTTCTATGTCAATTCGGGACCCGAGGCTCATTATATCTACCCCAACGGCGACGAGGTATCTAATTTTGAGATCATCTATACCTGCAAAAAATGGCACGGTGATCCACGACCGCAGGACGGAGAAATGGAAGAGCTGCGGTTTTTCTCAAAAGAGGAGATTGATCTTTCGCAGATATCTCCTTCTATCCGTCATGTCGTAGCGGCTTATATCGAGAAGCATATGGCTTGAAAAACTGTCATGTAACGCTGTACAAGGTGAGATTTCCGGCGTGCGGCAGTAAATAGTTTTGTGGATGAGAACGACTCTAAAAAGCCGTTCTTTTTCTATTTTACACGGATGCTTTCCGAACCTTGTTTCTCACAAGGAGGTATCTTTTTCTTGCAGACTAAGCACAAATGCATTATAATAGAGACAAGATCAAGATGTGAAATCCGTGTGCTAAAAGGAGCTTAATCAGGAGAATGCGGGAGGTTTCCAATGTATTTTGATGATTTGAAGATCGGTATGGAAGTTGAGACCGCACCCGCGGTGATCGAAAAGAGAAGGATGCTGTCTTTTGCGCGGGATTACGACAACATACCGCTTCATACGGACGAAGCATATGCGAAGACTACGCCTTTCGGCAGGCTTATCGCGCCGGGCGTTTTCTCTTTTCTGGAAGTTTGGGCGAAGTATCTCGAGGTCGATTTCTTTGGAGACGAGCTTCTCGCAGGCAGATCAACCAAGATCGAGTGGCTCAAGCCGGTGTTCGCCGAAGATGAGCTGACAGGCAAAGCAACCGTGACAAGGCTGACGATAAGAAACGAGAGAAACGGGCTCGCTGAGGTAGGGTGACAGGAATAATCCGAACCTGCTGAAAATGGCAATATTTCGGCTATTTTCGGCTTATCAATCTTGGCAGGCGCCAGCCTGCCTGCACTTTCTGCACCGAAACTCGCTCGAAATCTTGCTCATTTTCAGTCCTTTGGAGTTTTGGCGGAGCAGATTTTCGTCTGACCGCGGCAAAACCACAGCGAACCCTTGACGGGTTCGCGAGGATTTTAACTATGGGCAGGCGGAAATATGCCCGTCAAAACCACGGTTCGGATTATTCCTGTCACCCTAACCATAGAGGCGTGCAATCAAAACGGCGACCTTGTTCTGACCGCCGTAACAGAAGCGGTTGTGAAACGCAGAGCTTAAAAGGAGAGAGCTTGATGACGATTCATTTTCTGACATTGGAACTGATCTTCACGGCTATCTGGCTTTTGGTCAGGATCATCGTGTGGATCAAAAACAAAAGAATTGACTGGAAGCGCGAGGCGATGCTTCTTTTCATGTATGTGAACCTTGCGGTCATCATTCGCTTCGTGTTCTTTCCGAGGGAGACGGTCAACGGGGAGGTGCAGCCCTTGGTATTCGATCCCGCTGCAGTGTTTCCGCTGCGCGTCAATCTGATTCCTATCGTCAACATTCTGCGGTTTGATTCTGTGCGCGATCTGATTTGGAACCTTGTCGGCAACACGGCGATGTTCATCCCGACAGGTATCATCCTGCCGATCCTTTATAAAAAGCTCAACAGCTTTTGGAAGGTAACCTTGGTCGGCTTTACGATCTCACTCTGTATCGAAATCCTCCAGCTTCCGTTTCCGTCCAGAGCCTCCGACGTTGACGATCTGATCCTGAATACGCTGGGTGTGATGATCGGTTACGGCTTATACGCGCTGGTCAAAACGCTGATAAACGCGGGACGTTCGATAAAGTATAAGCATATGAAAGAATGATCTGTCACGATAAAACCGGTCAGGCTTGACGCAGTGTCCGCCTGACCGGTTATTGTTTATACTAAGTATCCATTAAACGCTTTAACAAATTTGTTAGCGAGAAATTTCGCAGAGCAAGGCGGAGGACGCAGGCATACTGGCGTATGTCAAGGACGACAACACCGCTATGCGGAATTTAACGCAATAAATGTTAAAGTGTTTTAATGATACTTAGTATTAGGGTTCATTTTCTGTCAATCTTCCGTAATCGTTCCATTCGCCGTACATTTTTTCTTTTTTTGTTTCGGCGATCAGGTGCGCGAGCGCCTTGTCATACATCTCTCTGTTACGGTTTTGATAAAACTGTACATTATACGCGCGGATGCGCTGATACAGCGGAGGAAAGCGCTTGAACTTTGACCACACACGCGCCTGTTTCAGTGCCGCTTCAATGCCGGAAGGTATCTTGAAGCTCCGCTTTCCCATCGTCGGCAATACCGCTCTGCCGCTGTCGGTCATTATTCCGAGCCTTTCAAGCCTGCGGACGCGCTCCTTGTTCAGCTCTGTCCAGGGGCTGTTTTTTTGCCGCGGAGAAAACCGTTGCATCCTGACTCCTTCGATGACCTTCTGCGTGCTGTCGATCCATCCGAAGCACAACGCTTCTTCTACCGCGTCTAGGTAGTAAAACGCACCGTCTTCCTTTGGCCTGCCGCGCTTGAGCGCGACCCAACATTCGCTTTCGGTTTTGCCGTTCTCTGTCAGCCATGCACGAAAATCCTGTCGGTTTTTGCTGTTTAAAACGTTTTTATATTCGGGCATGACATTCACCTTCTCATCGGGTACAGTTTTATTTCCATCCTTCAAATTTGTCCAGAATCGCAAACAGCGCGTGTTCTTTCTCGTCGATCATTTCGGTCGTATCGCCGAAGTACATCACCTCGTCGGAGCCGCTGTTCTGCTTCCATTCGGGCAGACCGTTCGCGTTCGGGTTGCCGTTTACGGCAAAGTTCTTCCAGTAGTTGAGCATCTGTGCGCTCAGCTCGCGGTCGCGGCTGTCATAAAGGGTCGAATCATCCGGGATGTTGCCGTAGCAGTAGACCTCCTCGCCGCTGTGCCAGTTGCCGATTCTGCCGTTGGTTTTGGCAAAAAGATATTCATAAACAGGGATATTGTTCTCAACAGCAAGACGGTTCAGGCAGTAGTGAGGATAGTCAAAAAACACCGCCCCGTAGATTTCCGCCCAGGATGCATCTGCCTCTTTGTCGGTAGAGGCAGGATAGAGCGTCAAAAGCTCATCTGCGTATTCGCCGAAATAACCGCGGATCTTTTGCTCATAATTTTTCATATTTGCGCGATCAAATAGGATGAACGCCGCGCTTTCTTCTTCGTTGTAGCCGTGCAGGATCATCTCTTCGTTATGCACGCCTTTTTTGTAGGATTCATAGGGCGTTTCGGTCAGAGCGTAGCCGTCTACGGTCATGTGATGATGGGTATACGCTTCGTTGACCAGCTTTTCTGCGCTTATGGCACGCAGATCAGCGATAGAAGTACAGCCGTATTTTTCCTTGGTTTCTTTTCCTGCCGCAAGCGCTTCATCAATCATACGGAAGGAGTGGGGCGGTTTGACGGATGCTGTAGTCGAGCTCTCGAGAATCACGCGACGAAACAGTCCCTTAGCGAGGGGAGAGGTGCACAGCGCGCTCACGCTTGCAGCGCCCGCCGATTCTCCCGCGAGGGTAACGTTATCGGGATCGCCTCCGAAGGCGGCGATATTGTCGCGCACCCATTCGAGCGCCTTGATCTGGTCGAGCATACCGTAATTGCCGGTCGTACCGTTCGGCGATTCGGCGGCAAGCTCTTCGTCGGCAAAGTATCCGAAGATTCCGAGCCGATAGCCCATGTTGACGACGATGACACCTTCTTTGGCCAGCCCCTCGCCGCTGTAATCTGCATACCACGGCTGACCTGTCTGCAACGATCCGCCGTGGATATACACCAGCACCGGTGCGCCTGTCAGCTTACCTGCGGGTTTGCGGATGTTCAGGTACAGCGAGTCCTCGCTGACAGGTTCCGTATAGTTATCATCGAGCGATATTTGGTAGTCATGGTAACCGATGATTTGCGCAAGAGAGTAGTAGATCGGCAGATTTCGCGGTTGCATTCCCATCGGGGCAAAGTGATCGGCAAGCAGAACACCGTCCCAAGGCTCGGAGTCCTGCGGCTCTTTCCATCTCAGCTCGCCTACAGGCGGCTTCGCGTAGGGAACGCCCGCGAATACCTCTACGCTTTTGTCGGCGTTGTACACACCCTGCAGATCTCCCTGAGCAAGTGATACGATCTCCGTCTTTTCGGGATTTTTCACGCTGACGGCAGGTACTGCCTGTACAGGAGGCCAGGTGATGAACAGTACGACGATAAAAAGTGTGATCCAACCGAACCATACGCCGAGCTTCAGATACCATTTGTTCTTTCGCTTGATAATGAAACGGTGCAGGATATAAAATGCCGCCGTGATACACAGGAGGATCACAAAGCCCCAAATTGTGTTTTTATTCAGCTCCAGTACCGCCAGCATAACCGCAAATACCAAAGCAGAAAGAATAACAAACAGTATCTTTTTGATCTTCATTTTCCGTCACACCTATCATAATTGATCTCTATGCTTTCATTATACCCGAAACCCTGTTTTCGTCAATAAAATATTCTACGAATGATGTGTACGGTGATAGACAAACGCGCCACAATTTGGTATGATAGTAATGAAATATATCCATTATCAATGACAGGAAGAGATTTTATGAAAAACCATCCCTCAGATATCGTTTACGATCCTTCGGATTTTGTATTGCTGGCGGATTATGTTCCCGGCATTATCCAGGAGATCCGTTACTACTCCACCTATAATTTCATCGGCGACCGTATCGACGGTTACGAGGAGCCCTGCGCGCTCTTGACGAAAGAGGCCGCACGCGCGCTGAGAACCGTCAGCAACGAGATGACGGTTCAGGGATATCGTCTCAAGGTGTTCGACGCCTATCGTCCCGTCAGCGCGGTAAAGCATTTTCAGCTGTGGGGAATAGAGGATCGGGATATCCGCATGAAGGCGTATTTTTATCCCGATTTAGAAAAGCAGGAGCTTTTTTCGAGAGGATATGTCGCCAAACAGTCCAGTCACAGCCGCGGAAGTACGGTGGATTTGACGCTGCTTGACATGGCGACCGGTAAGGAGCTGGACATGGGAGGGCCGTTTGATCTGTTCAGCGAGGCATCTCACCCCGATTACCGCGGCATCACCGATGAACAGTACGAAAACCGAATGATTCTTCGCCGCGCCATGCTCCGTGGCGGATTTGAGCCGTTTGACTATGAGTGGTGGCACTTTACATTAAAAGAAGAGCCCTATCCCGATACTTATTTTGAGTTTCCCGTTTCCTCAGCATATCTGCGAAAATAAAGCGATGTGTTGTGGTTCTATGGCCGCAAAACGCGAAAACCGCCTTCTGTTCCTTGCGCAGGAGCCGGAGGCGATTAACGATAAGGAGGATTTTTATGAACGAAAAAGAAATGATTTTAGAAGCGATGAAAACTGCAGGCGTACCGCTGAACGCGGGTAAGATCGCCGAGCTGACCGGACTTGACCGCAAGGTCGTCGATAAGGCGATGGCGGCTATGAAGAAAGACGGCAGTATTGTGTCTCCTGTCAGATGCAAGTGGGAGCCTGCCCAAAAGTAAATCACAAAAATAAGGCTGTCGAATGACTGACAGTCTTATTTTTTGCGATTTAAACGATTTTATCTTGCGTTTAATGATACTTAGTATTACACGTATACCGCGTGTTGCCACTATTATATGGTAGGTTGCGGAGGTTGTCAAGAATATACTGATTTTGCATTTTATTGCAAAGATCGGTAGACATTCGCCCGATTATTTGTTATGATAAGTTACATAGAAAGCAAAGAGAGGAGTGGAGACCCGTTGAATAAAATGCAGGCAAATCTTTGCCTGATATGCGTCACACTGCTGTGGTCGACCGAGGTCATCATCTTTGCGTGTATTCCCGATACGGTCGTACCGTTTGCCACGACGGCGATCACGAGTCTGATCGGAGCCGCGCTTTTATTCTTTTGTTTTTTCAGGCGGATCACTTCGGCTTTGAAAAAGAGCGGCAAAAAGATACTCCTCACCGGTTTGCTGCTGTCGGTATTGAACTGCGGCTACAACGTCCTGTATCAGTACGGCTTAAAGGAATTTGACGTTTCCACCGGCGCTTTTACGATTTCCATGACGGTTGTGATCCTGCCTGTTATCCTCCTGATGATGCGCAGACAAAATGTCGGTAAAAAGACCTGGATCTCGGCGATCTTTGTACTGGTCGGTATCGTTGTCTCCTATCTCGGCAGGATCGGTTCTCTCAACATCCCCGGCTTGCTGGTTTTGATCGGCGGCTGTATCGTCCGAGCGGTTTACATCATCAAGCTCAACGAGGTTGCGCGTCAATATGACCCTGTCTCGATCTCAGCGCTGATTGCCGCGTTTGTCGGCGTCATCAGCTTTGTGATATGGTTTGTTCTCCAGCCCTCGACCTTTGCCGCGATCGAGTGGAACTCGCAGATTATCGCAAGTTTGTTCATACACGCCTACTTTATCGTGATGTTTGCGCAGACGATCAATATCTTTGCCCAGCGCAACGCAACTCCCGCGGCGGCTACGATCATCTATTCTATGGAGATCATCTTCTCGCTGATCTGGGGTATGACGATGCCGTCGACGATTGTAACGCCGGTTACCCCGGACGTGTTTATGGTCATCGGCGCTGCGTTCATCGTTCTCGGTAACCTATGGGAGATCGTTGACGTCAAGCGAAAGGCGGTGAAGCGATCGTGAGCTCAACGAAAAAATTTCCGCTGAAAATGCCGCTTACAATATTGCTTTTGATTGTGGTTTATCTGATCGTTTCTATCCCTTTCAAGGTGATGGAAATTATTCCGGGCTTCACCGATATCCGTCCTGTCTCTATGCTTGAGCCTGTATACGGTATCTTTTTCGGGATTCCGGGATGCCTTGCGTTCGCAATCGGCAACCTGATTACCGATATTGTCAGTGACAGCCTCAGGTGGTCGTCGATCGCCGGCTTTGCCGCGAATTTTGCCGGTCCGCTTTGCTTCTATCTTTTTTGGGATAAGTTGTCGCGCGTACCGTTTGACCTGAGAGGGATCAAAAATATCTTCAAGCATATCGCGGTCATCCTTACCGCCGCCCTGATCCAGGCGATACTTATCACACCCGCAGTGCTGTTCGTTTATCCCGAGGTGGATCACCTGCTGTTGTTTATCACTATTATGATTAATTCCACTGCGTTTCCGATTCTTTTGGGAATCCCGATGCTCATTATATTGCAGGAAGAGCTGAGCTTCAAGCCCTATACGCAAAGAACACAAATGCCTGCGGCATCGCCCGATGCGGCTGAACATAAAACGAAGGACGCGGACGCATAGCCCCCTCGCGCCGAAATAATCATGGTTTTACAGGAGGTAAAGAATGTCAGAAAAGAGAAATGATTCCAATGAGATTACCCGCGCGTATATCGACAGTTTGACGATCGAACAGAGGCTGATCGACGCTGTTTTGCCGACAGCAAAAACCACGATCCTAGGAAAAGAGTTTTCCACACCTGTGATGAACGCCGCGTTTTCTTTCCTTGCTCAGGGACACCCGGGCTATCCCGCCGAGATGGCAAAGGGCTTTGGAAAAGCAGGTGCGTTGAATATGTGGGGGATGAGTACCGATGAAGAGATGGAGCAGATTTACGCTGCCGGCGCGGACACGATCGAGATCATCAAGCCCTTTGCGGACGAATCCCTGATCTTTCACCGTATCGAGTTTGCTTTGTCCCACGGCGCCTTCGGCGTCGGCATGGATATTGACCATGCTTTTGGCAGAAACGGCGCGTATGATATGGTCGGCGAGTATATGATGGAGCCGAAAACGGTAAAACAGCTCGAATCCTACGTCAAAGCTGCCGGCGATCTGCCCTTTGTCGTCAAAGGTGTGCTCAGCGTCATTGACGCGCAAAAATGCGTCGCCGCCGGAGCAAAGGCGATCACCGTGTCCCATCACCACGGTATTTTTGACGGCGCCGTTCCTCCGCTTTACATTTTGCCTAAGATCAAAAGTGCGGTCGGTGATCAGATCGAGATCTTCGCGGACTGCGGCTTTGAGAGTGGACTGGATGTTTTCAAGGCATTGGCTCTGGGTGCGGACGCCGTCAGCACCAGTCGCCATATCCTCGCAAAAACCTACGCTACCGGCGCAGAGGGCGTCGCGGAGGAGATCACGAGAATGACAGAGGGACTTGTGTCTGTCATGGGCCGCTGCGGATTTAAGACGACCGAAGAGATCGACAGCTCGGTGATCCGGAAACTTTGATGAATGAAAAAATTGCTTTCGAGAAAAAGTAGAGAAAGATTCTTCCGAATCTGATCGGACAGACAATAAAAGCGTTGCAAACAAAAGAAAAGGCTGTTATACTTTGAATAAGCGGACAGTCCCGACAGTTCGTCGGGGCTGTTTCTGTTTTTTTGAGGTGCTTATGAGAAAGTTCAATTCTGTCCTTGCCGCGGTTATCTTGGCATTGTTTATCGTCCATGGATTTTTGGGCGCTCTGACTATGGTTGACGCAGCGGTCATTATCACAAAACACATGGCGCGGTTCATGGTCGTTCTGATCGCGGTACACACGGTGCTTAGCTGTATTTTGACTGCAAAAGCGATTAAAACGTGGAAGGTCACCGGCGCGCCGTATTTAAAGGAAAACACCCTTTTCTGGGCACGGAGAATTTCAGGATTTGCCATCATGATCCTGATCGCGTTTCATATGCTTTCTTTCATGTCGACCACGCCCGGTACCTTTACTCTGCCGTATTTCGGGGGTTCTATGTTGGCGGCAAATATCCTGTTGGTTATCTCGGTCGCCGTACATGTTGTTACGAACGTCAAACCCATGCTGATCTCTTTCGGAATCCGCAGTCTGAAGCCGAGGACAGGAGAAATCCTCTTCGTACTCTCCATCCTGTTGGTGCTGTTTATTATCGGCTTTATCGTCTATTATTTCAGGTGGAACACAATATGAGTATCAATATTATCGGAGCGGGGCTTGCGGGATTATCCGCCGCACTGACCCTTGCCGAACAGAATATACCGTGCAATTTGATATCCTACGCGCAAAGCGAGCGCTCCCAGTCCGTTATGGCAGAGGGCGGTATTAACGCCGCTCTCGATACTTCCGGCGAGCATGACACGGTCGAGGAACACTATGCCGACACGCTCAAAGGCGGTGTGTATCTTGCGGACGAAAACGCTGTATGGGGGCTGTGTTCTCACGCTCCCGAGACCGTCTTGAAGCTCGACCGCCTCGGCGTACCCTTTTCGCATAACGACAAGGGTATTGTCCAGCGCTATTTCGGCGGTCAAAAGAAAAAGCGCACCGCTTACGTCAAGGCAAGCACCGGAAAAATGCTCGTTACCGCGCTGATCGACGAGGTAAGAAGATACGAGGTGCAGGGGCTTATCACACGCTACCCGCGCCATCGTTTTGTGCAGTTGATTTTGGATGACGGCATTTGTCAAGGCGTACAGATCGCCGACCGATTCACAAATACTCCGACCGCCCTCGGCGGGGCTGTCATCATCGCCTGCGGCGGTATGGCAGGGCTGTTTGACGGCATGACCACCGGTTCGGCGCATAATACCTCGGACGCCGCCGCGACCCTGTTCTCACAGGGTGTGGAGTTCGCAAATCTTGAATTTGTCCAGTATCATCCGACCACCATCGGTATCTCCGGCAAACGACTTTTGATCTCTGAAGCAGCTCGCGGCGAGGGTGGCAGGCTGTTTGTCAGAAAAAACGGCGAACCGTGGTATTTCATGGAAGAAAAATACCCCGAGTTGAAAAATCTTATGCCCCGCGATGTGGTATCCGCCGAGATGGTCAACGTTACCGCCCGCGGCGACTGTGAAGACCGGGTTTATCTCGATATGACAGGGATTGATAAAAGAGTGTGGAAAACCCGTCTTTCCGATTTGCGCGACCAGTGCATCCATTATATCTCTGTCGATCCGGTCAAAGAGCCGATCCCTGTTTCTCCCGGCATCCATTATTTCATGGGCGGTATCTGGGTTGACGAGCACCATCAGACCAATATCAAACACCTTTATGCCGCAGGCGAGTGCGCGTGCCAGTATCACGGTGCGAACCGACTGGGCGGCAATTCTTTGCTCGGCGCGATCTACGGCGGGCGTGTCGCGGCGGAGTCAGCTGCGAAAGACATCATAAATGGAAATGCGATGTCCGAACGGAATATACCCTGCAATGAGGTGTCTCCCATGTTGGCCGAAAAGATCAGCGAGATTCTCTACCGATCTCTCCCCATCCTGCGAAACGAAAACGATATGCAAAAAGCACAGCAGGAGCTGAACGCCTTGTTTTCTCCCGACTTGAATGAGGCGGAAAAGCACCGTTTGTATCTCGCTCTTGCAATGGTGCGGTCTGCCCTTAACCGCAAAGAGAGCCGCGGCGCGCATAAGCGTACCGATTATCCCGATCGCGACGATGAAAACTTCCGCAAGCAGAGCGTTGTCGGCTTTATCAGCGGTGAGATCACCCTCACTCTGCGCGATATACCGGAAAGGAGAAACAGATGAACTATACGATAGAGATTCTCCGTCGGCAAAATCGCGACGCCGCATCCTATCGCCAGATCATAGCTTATACGACCGACGATACGGAAATGACTGTTGCGACCCTGCTCAAAACGCTTAACGCCAACCCCGAGCTCACCGACTGCGAAGGAAAGCCTGTGGCAAAAATTGAATGGGAGTGCAGCTGTCTGCAAAAGAAATGCGGCGCCTGCGCGATGCGAATCAACAGCAAACCGCGTCTCGCGTGCGATACCAAATTAGGCGATTTTAGGGACGGCAAAATTATCCTTGAACCGCTGAAAAAGTTTCCCGTGATTGCTGACCTGGTCGTCGACCGTTCGGTAATGTTTCGCAATCTGAAAAACATCGGTCTGTGGCTGGAGAAAGAAGCGCGTCATACGAAAAAAGGCGAGGAGATCGCCTACGAATCCTCCCGATGCTTACAGTGCGGCTGTTGTCTGGAGGTTTGTCCGAATTTCATCCCCGGAGAAGAGTTTTACTCAGCCGCGTCGTTTGTTCCGACAGCGCGCGTGCTCAGCGAACTGCCGAAGAAGGACAAGGCGGATATCCTGAAAAGCTATGTCGACAAGATCTACAAAGGCTGCGGAAAGTCACTCTCCTGCCGAGATGTCTGTCCTGCGCAGATTGACATTGAGCACCTGCTCGTCAACAACAATGCTGTCGCCGTATGGAAGCGGTCGATAAAATAATCAGCAATACCCATCATATATCAAAAGCCTGATGACGTTTGACGTCATCAGGCTTTGTAGCGTTATATTCTGTTTATCTCCATTTAGCCGCATTGTAGATAGCCTTGCCGACATAGAGAAGAGCCGCGACCGAGCAGACGCCGGCGACGGTGGCGATCAGCTGTTTGCGCATGCGCTTCTTGGCTTTTTCTTTGAGATGTTCGGCTTTCTTTTCCAGCTGCTGTTCGAGCTTTTTGCGGGCGGCGTCTTCCAGTTCCTTTACCAGCTTTTCCTTCGCCTGTTCCTCAACCTCGCTGAAAACCTCGTCGATCTTTTCTTTCACCGTTGTTTCGTCAATGATCTTTTCGATAATCTCTTTCTTAACGTTCATAGCGCTCTCCTTCTGTAGATGTTTTTTGGTCTGACACTTCGTGCCGTTATGTGCTGTTTTGATTATATTCAAAAAGCCGGGAAAAGTCAATATTCATCGCTTATATTACGGGCCTGTTGAAGAGCTTTTGTGAAATACAGGTGAGATATCTGCTTCGAAAAAACTTATCCCAATGGCGATTTTTTATCCTGTTTGTTTTTGAAAAAGAGAGCAAAAACTTGTGCATAATGTACAAGTAAGCCTCGATAATTTGGTATTACATAGCCAAAATACAGATTATTTTTTAACTTTTTTGAAAAGTATTGAATTGCAGTTTTTTGTCTGGTATGATGAGTTGGCGTCAAGGAACGCCCTCATGATTCTTCGTGAACGGTGCGGTTTCAAATACGCTTAACACTACCATATTTAAGGAGATTTTTATGACAACCACAAGAAAAACCACCACTAAACTCGCTTCTGTCTTTCTTATCGTTGCTATGCTTTTCGGCATGCTTTGCGTTGCAGGTACTGTAACAGCCGGCGCTGCATCAAACGACAAAGTCAAGCTCTACAGCGCAAGTCCCTATTTTACAAAGTACGGAATGACCACCTACGAGGTTTATATCCAGACCAAAGACAACGCCGCTGACCAAAAGGTCTATATCCACTACAATTATCTGAACGGCGAAGAGTGGCGCGATCAGGAAGCAGAGTACTTCACTACCCTGAACGACGGCTCCAAGATATGGAAGGCATTTTTTACCAGCTTCAACACCAAGTATTGTATCAAATATGTTGCTGACGGCGTGACCTACTGGGATAACAACAACGGTAACGATTACACCTATGGCAACTCGATTGGCAGCGCTCCCATCATTTCCGAGAGAAACGGTTACCAGTATCCTTATATGGGCTTCACCGTTAACGCTCTGCTTCAGAACTACGCTTATCACAAGAACGTTTTTGTTCGCTATACTACCGACGGCTGGAACTCCTACAGCGACGTTGCCATGAGTTATTCCGCTACCACCGACAACGGCACCGAGAGATGGACGGCTACTCTTCCGATCGGCAGAGCTGAGTTCACCGGCGAGGGCTTCCACTACGCGATCTGCTATCAGGTCAACGGTCAGGAGTACTGGGCAAACTACTTCGGCGCGGACTATGACCGCAACTATCACATCAACCAGTAATCTCATCGCCATACAAAAACAGAACATTACCGGAAATCCCGGAAACATAGAGCAACCCCGCGGCATACGCTGCGGGGCTGTTTTTCTATATATTGACGTCGGTACCATACTCACCCTCAACAACATGAAGTGCAAGGTCAGAGAGTATGAGATCGACAAGGGTATCTATAAGGTAAACGAAGGCGAGCATCCCTACGCCTTAACTCACCACACAGGAACTGCAAATTCGCAGCACCTGTGTTTTGTGCTTTTCGGCATCCGCGGACGTCTTGACGAGCAGAAAAACCTAAAGTATAATAATGCTGAATCTTGAGAAGGTTATCCGGTATCTGCGTGATGCGCGCCGGATAGAGCGGCTTCCCAAAAAGGTCGAAGATGAATTGAGAAAAATGAGAGAAAAGAATCATTTGACACATTATGAAAAAATGAGCCTTACGCCGATCCCGCGGCTGGTGGTGGGTCTGTCTGTTCCCGCTGTGATCTCTATGCTGGTTACCAATATTTACAACCTGGTCGATACCGCGTTTGTCGGTCAGCTCGGCACAAGCGCGAGCGGCGCGGTCGGAATTGTCTTCGGCTTTATGTCGATCATCCAGGCGATCGGCTTCATGTTCGGCCAGGGAGCGGGCAGTATCCTGTCAAGAGCACTCGGCGGAAAGGATAAGGAGAGCGCGTCGATCCATGCTTCTGTCGGATTTTTCGCGTCATTTCTGAGCGGTGCGATCATCTGTGTGTTTGGCTTTATCTTTTTGGACGGGATGATCTTTTGGCTCGGCAGTACCGAAACAATCGCTCCTTTCGCAAAGACATATATCACCTATATACTGATCTCGGCGCCGTTTATGTGTTCTTGCCTGACGCTGAACAATATCCTGCGCTATGAGGGCAAGGCTTTTCTGGGCATGATCGGGCTGATGTCGGGCGCGGTTCTAAACATGGTCGGCGATCCGGTTTTGATGTTCGGGCTGAATATGGGGATTGCCGGCGCGGGTCTTTCCACCGCGCTCAGCCAGCTTATCAGCTGGGGAATCCTCTTGTGGATGTTCCTGTCAGGCAAAACCGAGTCAAAGCTCAGCTTTGCGAACGCCGCGTTTGTTACGCCGAAGCTCCTCGGCAATATCATGGCGACAGGATTTCCGAGTTTGCTCAGGCAGGCGCTGAACAGTATCACTACCGTTATGCTGAACACCTGCTGCGCGGTATACGGTGACGCGGCTGTCGCGGCGATGAGCATTGTTTCGCGCGTTATCTTTTTCTCGTTTTCGATCGCTCTCGGTATCGGTCAGGGCTTTCAGCCTGTATCAGCGTTCAGCTATGGCGCGAAGCAATACTCCCGCCTGCGCAAAGGATTCTTGTTCGCGGTTTTCGCTTGTGAGGGGGTTATTGTTATCACTACCGCGATATTGATCCTATTCTCGAACGATCTGATCGCGCTGTTTCGCGACGATCCTACTGTTATCGAAATCGGCACAAGGGCGCTGATTTTGCAGGCGTTGGCAACGCTGGTGTTGCCGCCGTGCATGGTGGTTGAAATGCTCTTTCAAAGCACCGGAAGACGATTGGGCGCAAGCCTCTTGTCTCTTTTGAGAAACGGTCTGTTTTTTATCCCGACCTTGTGGATCCTCTCAAACGTCAGAGGTCTGGCGGGCATACAGGAGGCTCAGCCGCTCTCGCTGTTGTTATCCGTACCTGTGTTCGTGATATTTGCGGTGGCCTTTTTTCGCAAGCTGCCTGAAGAAGACGGAACCCCCGTATAGCCGCGATTCCCGCAGCGCGGTAATTTGTCTATTTACAAAGAATAAGATTTATTGTATCATTAAGACGGATTCTGAATAAGACTATTTTGTCGAGTTGCAGGTTCAGATATAGTTAGGAGTCAATAACATGGCAAAAGAAGCAAACCAATTGGAAGAGAATAAAGCTGTCAAACCGAGCTCTGCTCCGCCGGATAATGCGATCAAAAACGAAAAAACCCTCAAATGGATAGAAACCACCGTCGCGATTCTACTGGGTATTACCACCCTGCTTTCAGCGGCGGCGACGTGGATCGGATCACTGCACCACGGTATCCAGTCGATCAACTTTACCAAGAGCAATAATATGGCGGCGCAGGGCAACTCGGAATACAACATGGGTATGCAGCTGTATCTGTCCGACTATATGACATGGAACGTTTTGAAGGAATATTACTATGAACTGGACGCGGCAAAGGAGAACGGCAATCAGGAAAAGGTCGATCAGCTCAATGAAAGAATCAAATCTTTTCAGGTAGAGAGCGCCAGCGCCATCTTGTCCGAGGGCATACAGTGGATGGAGAAAAACAACGAAGACAATCCCTTTAAAATGCCCGGTATGACCGAAAAGTATTTTGAATCGGCGCAGGCAAAGGTTGATGAATCTCAGGAATTGCTGGAAGAAGGAAAGCGGGATAATACCAAGGGCGACTCTTATAATCTCGTCACCGTCATCTACTCGCTGACGTTGTTTTTACTCGGTATCATCGGCACATTCAAAAATCTGCCGAATCGTCTCGTGGTTTTGTTTATCGCTTTCGGATTCCTTGTTTTCGCCGTTATATACATGTTTACGATACCGCTGCCGACGGGATTTGAGCAGATGGATTTCTTCAATTTCGGCAAATAGCATAGACAACACTTTTGTTAAAACAAGAAGCTCTGATTTTTCGTCAGAGCTTCTTGTCTTTTATTCCATTTTCGCAAGCAGTCCGCTGACCAAAATCGCAAAGCTCTTTGACGCGTCGTTCGAGGTGTTCTGCACCTCTTCGTGCGAAATCTTTTCCTGCATTCCCGCCGCCATATTCGTGATACAGCTGATGGAGCAGACGCGCATTCCCATGTGTCTGGCGGCGATCGTTTCCACCACCGTGCTCATGCCGACGGTGTCCGCGCCCAGACTGCGGTACATTTTGATCTCTGTCGGAGATTCATACTGCGGACCGGTCACCTGTATCATCACGCCCCTGTTAACGGTGATGTGATTGTCCTTGGCGACGCCCTCGACAATGGTGTTCAGCTCTTCGTCAAAGGCGTTGGTCATATCCACAAAGCGGTCGCCGAGCTTGTCGATATTTTCACCGATCAGCGGAGAAGGTACGAAGCTCGAAATATAATCCTCATTCAATACAAAGTCGCCCACATTGAAATCGGCATTGATCGCGCCGACCGCGTTGGTGAGAACAACCGTCTGTGCGCCCAAAAGATGAATCACACGCAGCGGCAGGACAACCTCATGAATATTATATCCCTCATAAAAATGCACTCTGCCGTTCATGACGGCGACCTTTTTGCCTTCGATTTCGCAGAAGATCAGCGTGCCGTCATGACCCGCTACGGTCGAGACCGGAAAGCCGTCGATTTCGCTGTAGGGAATCTCGGCGATGATCTTCACGCTGTCCGCGTAATCGCCCAGCCCGCTGCCTAACACCAGCGCAATATCCGGTACAAAATCGGTTTTTTCGCGAATTTGATTGACGCAGCGTTCCAGACGCGAGTAATAGTCGCCCGCGTCAAACTCCACCTGAACATTTTCCCAGTCGGCGTCATCCTTCGGAAGTTGATTGTTATTTTTCGAACATCCTCCTAAAATGAGTACAAGCGCCAAAAACAGACATATAGATACGAACTTTTTCATGGCTGTCTCCTTTCCCTGTTTAAAGGTGTTGTGTAGATTATAAGGATTAAATATCGAAATGTCAACACATTAATCGTCAGGTTCTTTAAAGGGAGACGGGTCAGCGGGCTGAAAGGTTTCTTTCAGCGCATTGACCAGCAGTTCGGAAATCGGTGTAAAGGTCTGATACTTGCGCCAGATGATATACATTTGAGCTTTCGGAACATCGACCAGCGGTCGAAACACCAGCTCGCTGTCTTCGCCGGTCGGAACCAGCTTATCGAGCAGCATTGCGTATCCGATTCCTGCTTTTACCATCACCGCTCCGTTAAAGGGAAGGTTATAGGTTGCTGTGATATTGATTTCGCTCGAGTCGGAGCCCAGCCATTGAGGAAGCTCATAGTCGACCCACTGGCGCGAGCAGATCAGTGGCAAATCCTTCAGCATAGAAATGGTGAAGACTTCATTTGCTGCAAGGGGATCGTCGCGGCGCATCACCACGCCCCAGCTGTCCTCGGTCGACATCGGAAGGTAGTTGTACTTTTTGAGATCGACATAGTTCATCACGATCGCAAAGTCCAACAGCCCTTTGTCCAGCTTTTCACAGACGTCCTGCATGTTGCCGCTGTAGATGTTACATCGTATCCCGGGATACTTTTTTTGCAGATCGCTCACGACCCGGGCAAATCGTTCCATCGCCTCAGATTCGGGAGCGCCGACATAGATATCTCCGCTGTTCAGGTTGTCGAGAGAGTTAAATTCTTCGAGCGTTTTATCCACCAGCGACAGGATATCCTCTGCTCTCTCGCGCAAAAGCATCCCCGCCTCGGTCAGCTTGACATTATAGTTGGAGCGCGTGAACAGCTTCACGCCAAGCTCGTTTTCCAGCTCCTTGAGCTGTTTTGACATAGTCGGTTGAGAGATAAACAGCCTTTCGGCAGCTCGTGTCATGTTTTCTTCACGAGCGGTTTCTAAAAAATAGCGCAAAACACGGATTTCCATTTGACCACTCCCCGCTGTTGATACAGATATTCTAACATAGAATATCTAATTATTCAACATAAGTATTTTACATTTCTGTCGCGCAACTATATAATAAGGATATAGCAAAACAAACGGAGTGATAACAGTGAACCGATCTCTCTATGAAAATCTGCTCGACGCGCAGTGCTCTAAAGAATTGAGCGAGCGTTGTTATGCGCTGGCGGAGCACGGGCAAACGGCTCAAATGCTTCATCTCCTGCGCGGACATCGAAAAGAACTTCTCGACCGGATTCACGCACAGCAAAAAGCTCTGGACTGTCTCGATTATTTGATTTTTCTAACCGAAAAAGGAGCGAGCTAAATGAAGAAAGCGCTATTGTTAACGACGATCGTTCTTACAGTTTTACTCAATGCCTGCAATCATCATCAGAAAACTTCCCGCCCTACTGAGCCGCCAACCTCAGCGAATGCTGTAACACAGGAAACAACGCCGCCGACATCAGCGCCGACGCAACTGCAAACCCTGCCGGAAGAAACTGTCGCTCCCCCCGAAACGGAAGCGCCTCGTCAGGAACAGCCGCAGGTCGAAGAAGAGTCCCGAAAAGAACATATTCTGCAAATGACAATCGGCGACACGCCTGTCTCTGTTGCGTGGGAGGATAACGATGCGGCAGCGGCATTGACGGAGCTGTGCCAAAATGGGACGCTTGAGATCACGATGTCCATGTACGGCGGATTTGAGCAGGTCGGTTCTCTCGGCACATCTCTTCCGACAAACGATGTTCAGACAACAACCACCGCCGGAGATATTGTTTTGTATTCCGGCAATCAGATGGTTGTTTTCTACGGCTCCAACACTTGGGAGTATACCCGTCTCGGACATATCACCGACAAAACACAGCGGGAGCTGACTCAGCTCCTATCAAACGGAAACGTTACAATCACACTTGCATATTAAAAGATTGTGGGGAGATCACATGAAAAACATACTTATTATTTCAAGCAGTATTCGCAATAAAAGTAATTCGGAGCTGTTGGCGCAACAGGCTTTGAAAGGAGCGCTTGCAGCAGGGAACCGCGCGGAGCTGATTACCCTCAAAGAAAAAGAGATCCGTTTTTGCAAAGGCTGCCTTGCCTGCCAGAAGACGATGAAATGCGTCATCAGGGATGACGTAGCCGAAATAGCGGAAAAAGTCAAGATGGCAGACGTTCTTGTCTTTGTCACGCCGATCTATTACTATGAGCTCAGCGGTCAGCTCAAAACGCTGCTCGACCGTCTGAATCCGCTCTATCCGCAGGAATACAGCTTCCGCAACGTATACCTGATGACGACCTCTGCCGAGGAAGGCGATGAGGTTGTCGAGACAGCAGTCGGCGGGCTGAAGGGCTGGATTGCCTGCTTCGAAAAGGCGCGTTTCGCCGGCGTGTTCAACGGCGGCGGCGTCAACGACGCCGGCGAAGTCAACGCGCGTGAAGACATGCTGAAAGCCGCCTGTGAGTTTGGAAAATCACTGTGAGTATAACACGACAGCCCGATGATTTCATCCGAAGTCATCGGGCTGTTTGCACTGTCACAAGCGATATAATCTAATACTAAGTAGCAATAAAATGGTTTTTATTGGCTCCACGGCAGCCGAACGTTGGGAAGCTCCAGCTTTTTAACATCCTGCAGATCGTACTTGATACCGTTTTCCTCCAATTCCGCCAAGAATGCGTTGACAAAGATCGGAGAGGAAAAGGACTGGAGAAAATCAATCGTGAATCTGCCGCCTACCGCAGATATCTCGAGCAACAGGAATGTTCCCGTGCCGCTTGTCCAAAGCCGGAAATCGCGGATGTAATCCTCCGAATCCAGAAACCCTGCTTTGCCGACATAGCTGACAGTCGCCGTCACAAGGCGGTTGGTCATCTCTCCGATCATCTTGACAATTCCGAGCCGTTCCTGATCGGTTTCCTTCGACATCAGCATTTGCGTGATACCCTTCATGGAGGCTACTCCCGCTAAAACGGCTTCTTCTCTCGATTGTGCGAAAACCATCCCGCGGTAAGCGGTAGCCTGACGGTCAATCGACCAATCCTTCAGCGCATCTGTATACTCCAAAAACGCTCCGCCGACCAAGCTTTGATGTGCCAGGGGTGTGCCTAACGCACGGCGCTGATTGACCGTCATCGTGACACGGATAACGTCTTTGCGGTTGGGATAGAGCTTTGCGATGGCGCGGCTTAGCAGCAGAGAAATCATCGTTGCGGGGCTTCCGTCGTTTTCGATGTTGAAGCGCATAAATTCCTTTTCATCGACAGCGATGCTGTAAACCGTTGAATCGGTATCCTCTTCTAAACGGGCGGCGGTAATGAGGTTAAGCGCGGTCGGCATATCGTTACGCGGCGGCGTCGGCAGATCGGTTGCTTTCAACACCGGGTCGTCCCATTCTTCTGCTCCGATCACATCACCCGCCAGACGAACACCATCCTCAGAGATCACCGCGTGATAGCGGTTTGAGCAGTAATAATACAGAAACGTCCGAACAACCTCATACGCGCCTGTGCCGTCGGTCAAAGCGTGAAAAACATCCATCACGACCCAGTTGTCCTGCCATGAAAACGAGATCATATGAAAATTTGATTCTGCCGAATTTAATTCTACGCCTCTGAGCGAGTCGGTGATGACAACAGGTCTTTCGTTGTCGATAAACTCCCATCGGTTACCCTCGCGGTTTTTCAGCTCAACACAAAGGTACGGATAGCGCTTCATGGTTGTATCGACTGCCGACCGCATACAGTCGGGGTCGATCAGATCACGCATGCGGATCCTGATCCTGATGACAGTCGGATGCTTTCTGGTGGAAGAGTACATGGATCTATGTTCGGTGAAAAGCGGTTGATTCATCTGTGTCACCTCTTCGGTAGATTTTTTCTATTATACCATAACTCTGAAGGAGTTGTGGTATAATCAGCCATCGCCCGTTGTCGCAACGCGACAAACCGGGCGGGCATATAAATCTGTATAATAACCGAATTTATACGGTTATTATACCATGTGTTGATACAGAAGACAACCTTTGTTCATTGGTTTTTATAAAAAAGCTGAGAACGGCTTGCATATAGCACTTAAAAATCTTGACTTTTTATGCTCTTTTGCATACAATTAGTATAATAGCGGAACGGAATATAGCCTGTGGTCTGCGCGCATCTCAGGCGGCAGCAGGCAAAACGTTGACAATATTGTAGGTTTGGATTATCTATCAAAAATTCAGGGGGTTGTTTATGAAAAGAAGTATGAAGAAAATGACGAGCATACTGCTTGCGGTTGTTCTGATCGTCGGCGCGTTCACGGCTGTGCCGCTGTCTGCCGGAGCCGCGGCCGAGACGGTCGAACAGATTCTGGGCGACGTTGACGGCGACGGCGAGGTAACGATCGCAGACGCTACGCTCATCAGCCGTTATAACGCGCAGATGATTCAGTTTACGGATCAACAGCTGTTGAAAGCCGATGTTGACGGCGACGGCGAAATTACCGTCATCGACGTGACGTGGGTACAGCGTTATCTGAATGATATGAAAGCTCCCGAGGGTATCGGTAAGCTCTTGTCCGAAGTCTACACGACAAAGGCGATCCCTGTCCTGCGTGAAAGCTTAGACAGCACAGAGACCGCAGAAATTCGCCGCTATGCCGATCAGCCGAATGTGCCTTATATGAATGTCGCTGGCTTCTATAATCAATTCTATTTGTTCAGCACCGATTTGACAGAGGGCATGACCTCCATCCAAAGCGGAAATGAGTATACTTTGACTAATATTGCGGGAACTACCGCAACCTTTGATACCGATAAAGATACTATCTATACCCCTGATTTTGAGAGCTTTACGATGCCTGCTTACATCATTCAGGTTGCCCAAACGAGCGGTGTAAGTACCAACTATCCCTTTATCAAGCTTGATGAAAGAAATGATCCTGTCGATCCCACGCCTCTCACGCTCAATCTCAGTGAATACGGTATTGATCTTCGCGGCGACGATACCGGCGTTTATGCGCCTGTTGCTACCATCAGTGATATTTTTGCGACTCCCGAGAATTTCTATGTAGTATGCGTCAAAGATAAGATCTATACAAAAGAGTTATCAAGGGCAAATCAGCCGTCTGCCGCCATGGATTCCGATCCCGCGTTTACAGACGCTATCCGTGAGGATCACCCTGCCGATCTGGCAGACTTTACCTATCGCGAGCTCTGCTTCAATCTTGATACATGGTATGGCGAGCCGGGTCAGGAATGGGTTCACGACGATCTTGAGACAAAAAAGATTGATGAGCTTTTGACAGAAAAGTATCCCGAGATCAAGGCGATGCTGCAGTCCGGCGACGTTTTGACTTACTTCACCGGAATGAACCATCTGCTCAACGGTTTGCTCTTTGATGGCGGACATACAACCGCCCTTTCTCCGCTGAGTGATGATATAGGAGTGATGGAAGCGGTTTTAAAATCCATGCTTAACTCGGAATACGCCCAAAAATACTTCAATAAGACGTACTACAAGAAGAATAATACCAATAAACGCATCGAGGTTCGCAACGCCGCTTACGGCGACGATTATTATATCGAGAAGGGCGACACTGCCATGATTCACTTTGACGCCTTTGCCGTAGACTACACCGGCTGGAAGGATTTTTACGCCGGAACCGGTGAGCGTCCGCTGATCTATACGGATGCGCAAGGCACAAAGTATGATACCGTGGGCGTTGTTCTCTCCGGTCTCGAGCGCGCTAAGCAGAACCCCGAAATCAAGAACATCATCATTGATATGAGCTGTAACGGCGGCGGAGATTCTGCGGCAATGCAGGCGATTGAGTGGCTGATGAAAGGCGAGGGATATATCCGCTATTCCAACCGGCATACCGGTCGTGTCAAAATTTCCAGTGCTCAGTTCGATATGAACTTTGACGGTGTGTTTGATGAGAACGACGTCAGCCCCTACACCGATTACAACTACGGCGTGCTGACCAGCGACTATGCCTTCTCCTGCGGCAACGCCTACCCGTGGTTTATGCACGAGCATAATTCGATGATCCTCGGTGAGAAGACTTCCGGCGGCGCCTGTGCGATTCGAATCTCTTCTGCCGCCGGCATCGAGTTCGCCGGCTCTTCTGCTTCCGCTAAGATCGTCAGCGATTCCGGCGAGAGCGTTGACTTCGGTTGTCCGATCGACGTTGACCTGACTGTCGAGGGAGAGAACCGTTATGCGAACTTCTATGATCTCGACCTGCTCAGCGCGAAGATGAACGAGTATTACGGCGACTAAATACGAACATCGCAACGGTATTTTTACCGCGTACAAATAAGGACAACACCCACAACAGCGACTGTTGTGGGTGTATTTTTATCATATCTGTATTTGTTCTTGAAATATGCCGATACCTTTGCTATAATCAATCCTAAAGAAATGTGTTATCGCCATATGTTATGTTGAACTGTGACTTGAGAAAGAAACAGTGTGATCGAAACCGCAACGGCGCTGATAGGCACGCGACGCGGAGCAGACATTTGTCGCAAGAAATCAGAAGCGCGGTCACGATCGCTCAAATAATATTTTTTAACGGAGGAATCACCATGAAAAGAATCCTACTCTTATTCCTGAGCACGATGATCCTGTTGCTTACCGCGTGCGGTGCAGGGCAAAAAACAGCGACCGAACCCGCAGCAGCGACCAAGGACGAATCGGCAGTCACATCCGCGCGCCCCGAGGATAACGCTGATGTGATGATGCCGAAGTATCGCTACACCCTGAACGGCTCCCACGAGGTAAAGGGCAGACAGGGTGTGTGCAGTGAGGGCGATTACTACTGGGTCAGCGGCTCGACAACATTGGCAAAATACGACAAGGACTGGAATCTGATTAAACTGAATGAAGAACCGTTCAAGGGCTATGAGATCGAGGTCAACCATATCGCCGACATCGACGTTTACAACAATGAGCTGTATATCGGCGCAGAGTATTTTATGGATGGCGTGGGCAAGAACATTCAGGTAGCTGTCTACGACGGTGATACGCTGGAGCTTAAGCGCACCTTCCCCTTTGAGCCTGAGAGCGGACAGCTCGAGTGCTCGGGAATTGCTGTCAATCCCGACAACGGCACCGTATGGATGTGCTCTTGGGTCGGCGAGGAGAGCGGTCGTTATCTGTACAGCTATGATCTGAAATCGGGCGAATACAAAGGCAAAGTGCATATGCAGATGCCTCCGCAGTGGCTGCAGGGTATCGCCTACTACAACGGCTGTTTCTACATGACTGCCGACGACGGTACGGCTGACGACAAAGAGCCGGATCACCTCTATCGTACCACGATCAAAGACGGCGCGACCGATTGTATCGTGACGCTGGAGCGCACCTTCGACGACGTGACCCTCCAGGGTGAGATCGAGGGCTTGACCTTTGACCGTGCCAAAAACCAGCTGCTGCTGCTCTACAACCGCGGCGCGCGTATCGTGCTGGGTATGCCCAAGGGCTTTTACGACGGCTACGACCACGAGATCAGTGAGGTATTTGTTTACGATATGAGCGAGAGATAAAAACAGGATGGTTTGGCCGTCCCTCGGATAAGATAAGAGCAGGAGCTTCGCATCAACTGCGGTTCCTGCTCTTTTATCTTTTTTATGAACGGTAAAACCGGCAAAAATCTAATGATGGTGATGGTCGTGGCGATGCTCTGCCGACGCCATCTTTTCTTTTACCTTAATTTCTCGCAGAGCGTAGATATAATCAAGCAGGACGGCTTTAAAATCCCGGGTGGCTACTTTGAGCTCTCTGCCGTCGCTGTCGTTCGTGATCTTGCAGGCGTCTTTGTTGATGTCAAGTGAAAACACGTTTCCCGTAAAGCTCTCCGATTCGGAAAACCCCAAATCCGCGTTGTTCGTGATGGATAAAATTTCACGTCTGAAGCTTCTCTCAGCAAGCAAAAACTCGCCCAGCAAGTTATATGCTTCATCCTCAAAAACCACATAGGGCACAGGATGCTTGTGCTTTGTTATTTTGATCTCGTAATTCATCGTCAGTCTCCTTCATAAACCGGATAAGCGGTGGTGATTTTTTTATTGGAATCGAGGTACATGTCGATCTCCAGATCGCCGCAATAACCGATCCAAAGCGATCCCTTTGGGTTTTCAGGGTTGTTGATCGCGTCGTTATAGGCAGTGTTGATCGCGTCTACCACCTTCTGGGGCGTCCAACTCTCGGGAAAAAAGGAGCTGAATCCGTTTTTCTTGATTCCGCTCACCTCGACCTTGCCTGTGAACACGCCGTTTTCGTCAGTATCCGACCGCGTTCCCTCGATAATCTTTCCTTTGCTGTCGGTCACCTTTGTATAGTGATATCCCGTCGCCTTACCCTTGCCGTTGATGGTACCGTCAAAAATATGCTCCAACGTATTTTTGGCGAAATGCTCGGTGTTTTTCAGCTTTTTGATATCCGCCATTGTGTAAGATGTTTCAACGGATTTTTTGTCGGTTTCTGTCGGCTGAACACTGTCGGCGCTCTGAGATGAAGAAGCGGCTCCCGACCCCTTGGCGTCCGTGATGCTCGGCACTTGTACGCTGCAGCTTGCCGTGATTGCCAGAAGGATCACGGCAAACGTTATCGCTATCAGTTTTTTCAGATTATTCAATGATATCACCCCTGAAGGATAAGATACTCATATCCTATCATAACAGAATCCGATTGTAAATAAGAACAACACCATCTTTTTTGTTCCAACGGTGTTGCCGAGACTACCGGCTCGAGCAGCGGGCTTTTTGCTAAAGTCGACCGAGCAACGATGCAAGCTCACGCTGTTTGATATTTCTTGCGGAAAGCTTCAACAAGCTGATAGGATATGGCGGAGATAGCGAAAGTACCCACAAAATAGAGCGCAACGCTGACGACTGTCGGCAGAGGTACGAGCTGACCCAGACGGATCACGATGGTCGCTGTTACCCACTGCCAAATGAACATCGGCATTGACAGCTTGCCCAGATATGCGATCACGGGGCTTTTCAGCTTGGCGGTTAAACTGCGCCCCGACAGCATGACGCTCAGCCCTGCGGCAAACAGCAGGATAATCACACGCCACAGGCTTTTGTCCGCGCGTATGATGAACAAAAAGGCGAGCAGCATGCACACGATCTCGGCGGCTGTCAGCAGTTTTGCCGCGTTTTGACTCTGCGGAATCATTTGCTTCTCTCGAACTATGTCACACAGCACACAAAGGAACACACCCAGTAGCAGTCCTGCAGCTGCTCTCAGCAGATCGTCGGGCCAAACGCGGTTGCCCAGCGTTACCCTGCCGTAATAAAAGAGCGGATAAGCGCCTGAGATCAATAGGATCAGGTATTTGTTTTTTAACTGAACCAGCAGTCCGATCAGCGGAAAGACTATGAGCATCGCCGAAAGAAACCAGATCGGTACCAGCCGCTGTTGTGAAACATGCGTTTCGCCGAGCAGCATCACTTCAAGCGGATAATCCGCAAAGCTGTAGAGAAACTTTCTGAAGTTTCCCTGCAGCAGCTCGGTGTACGGCGCCGACAGCAGATATTGCAGGGTGACCGCGATCGTTGTGTAGGGGAGGAAGGGTTTGAATTTGCGCCATGTGTACGACAGCGAAGACCGAACGATATTCTCCCGGCTGTCCTGTCTTGCAAAATGACGATAGGTAAAATAGCCGGTGAGGATAAAGAAAAATTCCACATAGATCCAGGAAAAATATCCCGGGAAATCTTTTCCCTCAAAGGCGGGCGCCAGATAGTACAGATGGTGGATCATAATCATCACCGCGGCGATAAACTTCCACAGGTCGACGATCGCCATTCGGATGTTTTTGCTGTTGCTCATTCGATCTGCACCTCCTCACATTTTAATGATATTATACTACGTCGGGACAGTTCGCGCAAGTGCGTCAATTTGACTGTCTCTTATGTGGCTTCTGTAGAACCCACGTTGATCGCAAAGCCGCTGCGCCCTGCCGATCAGGCAAAGATTGATAAAGCGGAGGAAAGCAAAATCACTAAAAAATCTTGACGTTTTTGTGAATAATGTCCTCGCGTTCCGACCTGTATATTTTACAAAAAAGTGATTGTTTCTTTGATTGTAGAAAAACAGCAAAAAAACCTATAATAAATAAATGAAAAGAATCGTCGATTTTTATTGACATAAGAATCGTGGTTTTGCATTATAAAATCGGTGCGATATACCCGAAAAAAACACTCGGAGTGTAGATGATGAAAAGATATGTATTTGGTGACGCCGAAGGAACGGCGTTGGAAAAGCTGCGTGTTCCTCTTGCTGTTTATCAGTTTTTGAATAAACGCGTCGTGACGGTATTGGTGTCCGACGGTTTTGTTGAGCTGTTGGGCTATGACAGCAGAGAAAAAGCAGTGTACGCGATGGATAATAATATGTACGAGGATACCCATCCCGACGACAAATCGCATATCGCCGAAGCGGCGGTGAAGTTTGCGACAAATGAAGGCAGGTATAATGTTGTTTATCGTACGCGGTCTCGCGCGGGAGGCGAATACCGGATCCTGCACGCGATCGGTGAGCACGTTTACGCCGAGGACGGTACTCGGCTGGCGTATGTCTGGTATACGGACGAAGGCCCTTATTCCGCGCAGTCTCACGAAAGTTTGCTTGCGGTAGATTTTGATATTCGACACGCGCTGCAGGGCAAGGGTGTGTCAGATAACAGCAGCTATGACGCGTTGACCGGACTGCCCTCGATGTCCTATTTTATTGATCTCGTTAATCAGTGGCGCCGCGAACACAGGGGTGGTAACGGCAATACGGCGATCGTATACATCAATCTGTGCGGTATGAAGCACTATAACCGTCGGTTCGGCTTTGCAGAGGGTGACCATATGCTGCGGCGCTTTGCGGGGATTCTCGAAAGACAGTTCGGGCAGCAAAATTGCAGTCGCTTCGGTTCCGATCACTTTTGCGTTTTCACCGTGACGGATCAGCTGGAAGAAAACCTCGAGCACATCTTTGAAGAGTTCCGGTCGGATAAGACGAGACCTTCTCTGCCCGTGCACGCCGGTATCTATCCGGAGATCTACGGTATTCTCGGCGTCAGCGCCGAGTGCGACCGCGCCAAATACGCCTGTGACGTCCTGCATAACATCCGGATCTCCGGTTTCCGATATTTTGATAAATCCATGTTGTCCCAGGCGGAAAAACGCCATTATTACATAGATAACCTGAATCGCGCGATCAAGGAGAAGTGGATTCAGGTTTACTACCAGCCCATCATCCGCGCCGCGAACCGCCGCGTCAGCAACGAAGAAGCCCTGGCTCGCTGGGTCGACCCTGTCAGAGGGCTGATCTCCCCGGCAGAGTTCATTCCAGTGCTGGAAGAAGCCAAGCTGATCTATAAGCTGGATCTCTATGTTTTGGAACAGGTGCTGGAGAAGATCAAGATACAGGAGCAGGAGGGGCTGTATGTGGTACCTACCTCCATCAACCTGTCGCGTTCTGACTTTGACTCCTGTGATATTGTCGAAGAGATCCGCCGCCGTGTCGACGCCGCGGGCGTCAGCCGCAGTCTGTTAAACATCGAGGTAACCGAGAGCACGATCGGCAAGGACTTCGAATATATGAAGTCGCAGATCATCCGCTTCTGTGAGCTTGGCTTTCATGTCTGGATGGATGATTTCGGCAACGGTTATTCTGCGCTTGATATGCTGCAAAGCATCCATTTTGACCTGATTAAATTTGATATGTATTTTATGAAGGAGTTCTCAAACGGCGATAAGAGCCGTATCCTGTTGACCGAGCTGATCCGCATGGCGATATCGCTGGGCATGGATACCATCTGCGAAGGCGTTGAAACCGAGGAACAGGTATCGTTTTTGCAGGAGGTAGGCTGTACGATGATGCAGGGCTACTTTTTCTGCCGTCCGATCCCGATGGACGCTATCCTCGAGCGATACCGTTCCGGTACCCAGATCGGCTTTGAGAACCCCGACGAATCTGATTATTACGCGGCGATCGGCAAGATCAATCTTTATGATCTTGCGATTCTCTCCAACGACGATGAAGAGGTGTTCGAGCATTATTTCAACACGATTCCGATGGCGATCGTCGAGTCGACCGAGGCGCATTTCATGCTGGTGCGCAGCAACACCTCATACCGCTCGCTGATGATGCAGCTGGTCGGCAGATTCCCGATCGGCCAGCGCGTGAGCTTTCAGGAGGGCGACGGCATCACAAGCCGCGGCTTCTTGAACGCGCTTCACGAATGTGCGAACAAGGGCAGCAAGATGCTGTTGGAAGATCGGCTCTCTGACGGTACCGTGATGCAGGTCTTTTTGAAAAATATAGCCTGCAACCCCGTCACCGGCGCCAATGCGGTGGCAATTGCCGTGCTGACGATCACCCATCCCGATAACAGCCACAGCCCTGTCTCCTTTACCCATCTTGCCAAGGCGCTGACATCTGATTATATTACTCTGTACTATGCCAATATTCGTACGGGTCGGTTTGTAGAATATCGAAGAAGCGATGAACTTGATGAACCGGAAGCAGAGCGCTTCGGCGACGACTTCTTCACGGCTATCCGCAACTCAGCGAGTCAGAAAGCGGCAGCGGAAGACGTTGAGTCGCTTCTTGCTGCGCTGACCAAAGAGAACATCCTGCGTTCCATAGAAGAAATGGGATCATTTGTCCTGTTCTTCCGGGCGAAGGTTTTCGGCAAAATGACGCCTGTCAATCTCAAGGCAGTGCGTATCAAAAACGACCGAGATCACATTATTCTCGGCCTGAGAGAAAAGAAAGAATTAACTGAAACTGAGGTACAAAGCGACAACCGGGGGTAAGTTCTATGTCGTATTCTATCATCGGGATCATCGCAATTATGGTTCATTTGATCATCAACCGTGATATGCTGTGGCATTACAGTGACTACACCGACGTCCCTGCCTACAAGGAATACCGCGAGTATATTCTCGGTATGCTGTTCTTTTGTGTGGCAGATGTATTGTGGGGCTTTTTGAATGACCTTAGGCTGGTTGTACCGCTTTATGCGGTAACCGTCATCTATTTCATTACTATGATGGCAGGCTTTTTGCTGTGGACGCGATATGTTGCCGCCTATATGGAGGGCGACGGTCACAGCCTGTTCAGGCGCATCCTCTTTGTGATAGGAATTGTGCTCTTTTGCTGTGAGATTGTGATCCTCATCATCAACTTCTTTGTTCCTATCCAGTTTTATTATGACGAAAAAGCAGTCTATCATGCCGGCGGCGCGCGTTATGTGACGCTGGCGATGCAGGTTGTGCTTTTTCTCGCCACGTCGGTCTATACCTTTGCGATAAAGCCGTCGAACGAGAGCGCGATCAGGCGGCTGCGGCGTTCTGTCGGTCTGTTCGGTGTTCTGATGGCGGCGCTGATTATCCTGCAGCTCTTTTATCCGATGCTTCCGCTGTATTCTATCGGCTATCTGCTCAGCAGCTGTATGCTCCATTCCTTTGTCGTTGAGGAAGAAAAAGACGAGTATCGAAAGAACCTGCAAGAGATGCTGGATCGAACCAGACAGCAGAGTCTTGAGCTGGGCGACGCGAGGCGCAAGATCTATACCGATCCGTTGACCGGCGTCGGCAGTAAGCAGGCGTATCTGGAAGACGTCGACGCGCTCGACACCCTGATCCGTGACGACAAAGCCGAGGATTTCGGCGTAATCGTGATTGATCTCAACGACCTCAAGATTATCAACGATACCTTGGGACACGATACCGGCGACATCTATATCTATAATGCCGCGATGTTGATTTGCGAGTTTTTTGATCGCTGTCCCGTTTACCGCATCGGAGGCGACGAATTTGCGGTGATTCTGCAGGGCGAATCTTATCAAAGCCGCAACGAGCATCTCGCTGCTTTTGAGACCCAAATAGACAGCAATCTCCGCACCGATAAGGTCGTGATTTTCTCAGGTATGTCCGAGTACAACCGCGGCGCCGATACGCGCTATCTCAGTGTCTTTGAGCGCGCCGACCAAAAGATGTATCGGCGCAAGCGAAGGCTTAAGAGGATGAATGGCAGTCTGTCCCGTCAAACCTTACCCCAAACCGGAGTAAAATCTGCTGTCAAAATGTAAATCGTATCCGGTTTATACGCCGATTTCCGCTGTATAAGTCAAAGAAAACGCTGACTGCCCGCTGCAATCGGCGTTTTTTGTCGATGATCGTTAGGGTGACTGCAATAATCCAAACCATGCTATAATTGTATCCATAGAGTTTTGAAAGATCAGATTATCGGATTACGTATTATCAAATATCAAAATGAAAAGGCAGAGGGTAAGAATGAAGAGAATACTCGCTTATGGCGATTCCAATACATGGGGTTTTGATCCCGCAAAATTTGAACGCTATTCCGAAGAGATCCGCTGGACAGGTCTGCTCCAAAAGGCTCTCGGAAAGGACGCGTTGCTCCTTGAAGAAGGCTTATGCGGCAGAACAACGGTCTTTGACGACAAATCAATACCAGGAGCAAACGGCTATACCGCGCTACCTGAGATACTTAAAGCCAATCGTCCGCTTGATATCGCGATCTTGATGCTTGGCACCAACGACTGCAAAAGCGTTTTCAGCGCTTCGTCGCAAGAGATCACCGAGGGGCTGGAGTTGTGCTTGTCAAAGATTACAGAAGTTGTCAATCCCAAAAACACCCTTCTGATCTCGCCGATTTATCTTAGTGAAGCCGCTCTCGGCTACGGTTACGATGACCGATCTCTGGTAGTAAGCAGAGAGCTGAAACAAAGATGCAAAGAGCTGGCTGACAAATACGGAACTGCTTTCCTTGCCGCGTCGGACATTGCCTTAGCGAGCGGTGTTGACGGTCAGCATTTGACGCGGGAAGGGCATTACGCGTTGTATGAAGCGGTTATGAAAGTGATCGGTTCAATGGTATGATGCAGTTGTGTACGGATGAAATTGATACTCGTTTAAGATAGATGTGTTATGTATTAATAAATAACAGGAGGAACAATATGGATTACAGAACCATGGTAAACCCGACGTATCTTACCGCCAAAAGTACCGTGTTTATGCTTGCCGTCGCGGGAAATGAGGACGCAAAAAGGATGATCGCAGGCTTAAGTCTGCAGGAAACGCTCGCAAAGAGAGATCCGTCCGATACGCTCATGTCTGAGGCTGATGCAAAAGCCCTGATGACAGGCGTTACGGTAGCGATAGAGGCTCGTTATGCCGCTCTTTCGAGAACGCTGAAAAATGACGGCTATAAGAATCTGCTGGATGTTGCCTGCGGTTATACGCCCAGAGCGATCTTCTGCAGAAACAACGGCATCTCCTACGCGGGTCTGGATGTTCCCGTCGTCGCGGAAGAGCTGCAGAAATTTGCCGACAAAGAAGGGCTCGGTAAGGTCTATCACGGCGGCGACGCGACGAATGCCGCCTCTCTTACCGCTGCTGCCGACGGGCTTGAAGGTGAGGTGCTGATCTCATGTGAGGGGCTGTTAGGGTATCTTTCGCTGCCGGAATTTGAGCAGTTTCTCGACGGGATCCGTCAGATACTGGAGAAGCACTCGGGCGCGTTTGTGACCTCTGATATGGGCGTGAAATATGATCCGTTCGCAACGGCGAACATGAGCTCTCCTGAAGCCTACGAAGCGTCACGAAAAAGAACCATGAGTACTTCGGATATCTATAACAACGGTGTGGGACGTATGGATCGTGAGAAGGTAAAGGCGTTTATCGAAGCCAGAGGCTTCAAGGTGGAAAAGCTGCCCTTCTACCATGGCGACGAGAACCTTTCGATGTTGCAGGCGATCCCCGAGGCTTGGCAGGGAAAGTATCTCGAGCTTTTGAATAACGCGTGCGTCTGGAAAATGACCCTCGATTCCGATTATGCGCAGAAGCCCTCTGTCAGCGGAGCCGAGAAAATCGAAGATCTCACCGTTGATTACAAAACAAGCGGCAGTGTGCTTGAAATGACCGTCATCGGACGCGTTGACACCATCAGTGCGCCCGCGATCCTGAAGGTGTTTGACGAGTGCAGTGAGGGTATTTCCTCTGTCAAAGTGAAAGCGAAAGAACTGGAATATATCTCCTCAGCGGGACTGCGCACGATGATGATTATGGTCAAGAAGCTCGGACAGGGTAACGTCACGCTTGAGGGCGCGTCGGATGATGTAAAGGAAATTTTTACAGTGACCGGCTTTGACAGTGTTATTTCTCTGCTCTGATTACGGGGACGTTGACCTGTCAGCAATTCTTTTATAATAATGAAGCAAAAACTGCCGACAGAGCTGATCGAAGCTTTGTCGGCAGTTTTAAATTGTTTGTTAATTAATCGGCTACGTCCAAAACAGAGTCAAAGCCTGTCTGTTCCAGTATTTCTCTCACTGTCTGATTGACGGCGGTCAGCTTTACTCCGCCCGGACATCCCTTTTGCATCATCAGCAGAACGCGCAGACCTGCCGATGAAATGTATTCCAAATCATTGCAGTTGATCTCAATAGAAGAAGGTTCATGCTCCGCTTTGACGCGCTCATAAAGCGCCAGCAGATTAGGAGCTGTCAGCGTATCGACTCTGCCTTTTAAAGAAAGGTTCAAGGTATCGCTTGACACAGATGCCTGCATATCAAAGCTTTCGGCCTTCAGATCAGCCGTGTCGATCGGAGCGTCTGTATCCGTCACCGTGATCTTCCAATAGGCGCACTGATGCATGTTTTGCCGAATTGCCTGTGCCTGATCGGGTGTAACGGTATTCAGACTGTTGATCTTGGGCATATGCTCCGCGAGGATTATGCGCTCCGCCTTCAATCCGTGATGAGCTAAAAACATCATCGCTTTCTTCATGTTTAAAGCAACATCACCTTGGGGGCTGACGTTCAGGGAATTAACGCCCACGTTGACGTCCGACTTGTCCTCCGCTGTGGTTTTGCTTTTCATCATGATCTCCATGAAGCGGTCACCGGCGATCGGCTGCATCGTCATGATATACTGCATTCCGGCTTCGGGATCGGCAGTTACCCAGCATCCGCCGTGCTCTTTGAGAACCATGCGGATATTGTCACACAGCGCGCCGACCTCGGAATCAGTGAAATACATCAGCAGGCCTTCTGTGGTAATACACACAGGACCCTCGGCGCCTTTCAGCGCGGCTTTCAAGGATTCTCCGTTGGTCGCGTCTACACCGCAGAAATGTACCAAGGAACGCCGGCTTTCGTCAATCAGGGGCAGGATCACAGGCTCAGCCTCTCTGATCGCGGCAGGAAGATCCAAGCCGTAATACGCGATACCCTTTTGTGCCATCGCTTTAGCGCGCGGAGTGTATCCGCACGGTAAATCTACGATCGTTTTGCATCCTGTTTCTTCCGCAATCGCGGCACAAGTACGCCAGCGCGTTTCCACTAAAATTACATTGGTTGTCATCCGTTCGGAAGCGACCGTTGTAGAAACGCTGTTCTGTGTTTCTTCAAAGGTCAGGTTCAGCTTCTTTGCAACCTCAGCGGCATCTTTATCTCCCGCCGCCGCCAACTGAAAGACTGTCATTTTTGCGGTGTTAAAAACCGGATTGACTCGTTCCAGCAGGTTTTGATCCATCATAATCATCCTTTTCTAAGATAGTAGGTAATATAAGGACTCATGCTGAATTACCGATTGAATCTTATCACAGTCTATAGAGGATGTCAACCGAAAAACTCAGACAAAACGCAAAGAAACTATTGATACATGGGTACGATTCCATTATAATTGAAATGGAATGAAATCAAAGCTGTTGAGAGACAGTGACGCAAAGCAGAGAACCTAACACGCGTAAGCGCTTTGATCGTCTGTCTGCATCTATCATAAATATCAATAATCAAAAGGAGAGAGGATAATGGGAAATACGTTTTATTTTGAATGGGAGGTCGCGCTGATACAGTGGATCCAGTCATGGCTCGGTTCGGTCGGTACGGTGATCGCATCCCTATTCAGCGAGATGGGCGAACAGCTGGTGTGTGTCGCTGTACTGGGTTTTCTGTACTGGTGTTGGGAGAAAGAATACGGCAAATATGTCGGACTGAACGTGCTGGTGGGTATCACCCTCAACCCCATGATTAAAAATATCTTTCTCAGACGCAGACCGTACTTTGATCACTCCGGGATCCAATGCCTCAAGCCTGTGGAAAAAGGCGCTGATATCTATGATGTCTCGGCACAGGGCTTTTCTTTCCCCAGCGGCCACTCGACCAACGGCGTGACCTTGTATACCTCTCTCGGCCGCTATCGAAAGAACAAGGTTCTGATGATTATCGGTATCATCGCTCCTCTGCTGGTGGGTATCTCACGCTTTTGCGTCGGCGTACATTATCCGACGGATGTCATCTGCGGCTGGGCGCTGGGTCTGATTGTCATTTTCCTTGTGCCCGCACTGCAGCGCGCTGTCAAAAATCGTTGGCTTTTTTACGGCCTGCTGGTGCTGATTGCCGTTCCGGGATGGTTCTACTGTAAGAGCGCCGATTATTACACTGCCTTCGGCATCCTCGTCGGCTTTATCGTCGCTGTAGAATTTGAAAACAGATTCATCAAATTTGAGAATACGCGCAATGTTCTGAGATGCATCCTGAGGCTGGTGCTGGGCGTAGGCGTCTACTTCGGACTGAACACACTGTTAAAGCTCCCGTTCAGTAAGGAATTTCTTGATGCCGCTACTATGGCGTCCTATGCGGTGCGCGCGGCACGTTACTGTGTGGTTATTTTTGTCACCATCGGTGTGTACCCGCTGATCTTCAGACTCGGTGACCGCATTTTCAAGCAGAAGAGATGAAGCATTGAACAGGATACTTCGGTGGTTGCGCCTATAGAGCGTGGCATCAGCTCCGAATGAGCTATGCACCAAAAAGCGACAAGGCGACGCAAGGATTCAATTGCTTTCATGACTGCTTTATGGATAGCTTTGATTTTGTGTGTTAAGATAGAGGTATTGTAGAAAGGAACGGCTACATGAAAAAGATCTTATACCTTACAGATTTAGCATACCGGGCAAAGGGAAGAAACTACTGCGAGGAAGATATTTATATCACCTCGCGGCTCAAAGATCAATACGGTGTTGCGCTGTGCCATCCGAAATGCAGCGAGAGCTTTGAAAAAGACGCCGATTTGATTGTTTTCAGAAACACGGGAGGCGTGAGCGGATTTAAGGAGATCTACGATTCATTTGTACTGAGGGTGAAAGAAAACGACCTCAAAACCTTCAATTCTTTCGACGGCAAGGCGGATATGAAGGGCAAGCAGTATCTGCCGGAATTAACTCGGCTGAACTATCCCGTGATCCCGACGGTCGACACAATGGATGACTTTTCGATCCTGCCCGATACCGCTCGCTATGTTATTAAACCAAAGGACGGCGCGGATTCGATCGGTCTGGAATTTTTGACGCGAGCAGAGCTTGAAAGCCGTCAGCTGACCGACGGAACAATGCTGATCCAGCCTGCTGTCGATCTTGAGTATGAGGTGTCCTTCTATTTCATCAACGATAAATTCGAGTATGCTCTGTACGCGCCCGATAAAAGAAAACGCTGGGAGCTGAAAGCGTACCCTTATACAGACGAAGATATCGCTTTCGCAAAGCGGTTCATCGAGTGGAACACGATCACAAGAGGTATCCAGCGCGTGGACGCCTGCCGAACAAAGGACGGCAGATTGCTGTTAGTAGAGCTCGAGGATCTCAATCCCTATCTTTCGCTTCTTGAAGTGGATGAACAAACGAGAGAACGTTTTATGCAAGACTTTATCAGCGCGATCGAAGAATCTATGATCCGTTGAGCTTTTATCAAAGCAAATAGAAAATGATCCTCCCTGTATCAGCTCGGGAAAGAGCCGATAGGGGAGGATTTGATTTGCGCAGGGGGGATTTGCGGCTGCCTGTTTTACCGGTTCCGTTCAAATCGCAGCACCTGCTTTTTGCGGATTCCGCGAATAAACTATTGACAGGAGGACAACGGCATGGTAATATGTATTTGTAACAAATACAAGAACAAGCGGAAGGCGATTTCATGACTTATCCTGCAAAAGAAATAATCAAAAAGAGAAAGAGCGTACGCACCTTTGACGGCAGGTCGCTGAGCTCGGAGCATCTTAAATTACTTGAACAGCATATCAATTCACAGTCAAATCCGTTCGGCGTACCTGTTGCGTTCCGATTGCTCGATACTAAGGAGCACGAATTATCAAGTCCTGTGATCCTCGGCGAAGAAAAGTACCTTGCGGCAAAGGTGAAGCGTGTACCGCGTTATGAGATCGCGCTCGGCTACGGTTTTGAAGAAGCGTGTCTCTATGCGCTGTCGCTGGGTATCGGTACGGTTATGCTTGCGGCTTCACTGAACCGTTCTGCTTTTGAAAAGGCGATCGAGGTTGGCGCGGACGAGGTCATGCCCGTCTCCAGCCCCCTCGGCTATCCCGCACAGAAGAAGTCGATGAGGGAAAAGCTGATGAGAAAGGGTATCAAAGCGGACGAAAGGCTCCCCTTTGAAAAACTGTTTTTCGAGGGCGATTTCAACCGCCCCTTATCTGAGACAAACGCCTTCTCAGAGCCGCTGTCAATGGCGCGGCTCGCTCCGTCAGCGGCAAACAAGCAGCCATGGCGCGTGGTCGTGATCGGAGATGCTGTCCATTTCTATGAGTACAAGACGATGAAGGACAGCGCCCTTGGCGATATCCAGAAGGTGGATATCGGTATCGCTCTGGCACATTTTGATTTGACGGAAAAAGAAAACGGTTACAGCGGAAGCTACACAGAGCGCGATCCGCAGATCGACTTACCCGAGAATATGCACTATATCATCAGTTACGAAAGGACAGAGTAATGGATACCAAATTTTCGTCAGCGATCCATATGCTGATCCTGATTTCGGAGGCTCAAACGCCGATGAGTTCCGAGCAGATCGCCGTGAGTGTCGGCACCAATCCGAGCTATATCCGCAAGATCGCGGGTTTGCTCAAAAACGCGAACATTATCGACAGCCGACAGGGAAGAAGCGGTTTTGTGTTATCCGTTACGCCCGAAGAACTGACCCTGTGGCAGGTTTTCTGTGCCGTGGAGAAAACGGAGCAGATACATCTCTTTGATATCCATCGCAACCCGAACGATGAATGTATCGTCGGACGGCACATCCAGCCGACTTTATTGACGGTGTTCAGCGACATCGAATCAACTGCACAGCGCGATATGAACGCAAAAACCCTGCGCGACTGCATGAACGATATGCAAAAGAGAATCAATCAAACGGAGGGTCAATCATGAAAGCAGCACTCTTGGAAAAATACGCAATACGCAAGCGACGGCAGAGATCTGGTCGTCAAGGATATCCCGATCCCTGAGATCACGGATGACGAGGTACTGGTCAAGGTAATGGCGGCGGCGGTCAATCCGCTCGACAATATGATCGTGCGAGGCGAGGTCAAGCTGATCGTACCGTACCGGTTCCCGCTGGTAATGGGCAACGAGCTTGCGGGAGTCGTCGAAAAGGCCGGCAACGGTGTAAAGGACTTTCAAAAGGGCGACCGTGTTTATGCCCGCATGCCGCTTGACAAGATCGGTGCATTCGCTGAGTACGCCGCTGTGCGCGCGTCAGCACTCTCAAAGATTCCCGATTATCTGAGCTTTGAAGAAGCGGCGAGCGTACCGCTTACCGCTCTGACCGCGTGGCAGGCGTATGAGCTGATGCAGGTCGAAAAAGGAAAGACAATCTTTATTTCAGGCGGTACGGGGAGCGTCGGTGCAATGGCGATCCCGATCGCAAAGAGCCTTGGGCTGACCGTTATCACCAACGGAAGCGCCGAGAACGAGAAACGCGTTCGGACACTCGGCGTCGATCGGTTCATCGACTACAGAAAGGAGAACTACGCCGATATTCTCACGGACATCGATTATGTCCTTGATACCCTCGGTGATAAGGAGCTGGAAAACGAGTTCAGGATCCTCAAAGACGGCGGACCGCTCGTGTCGCTCAGAGGTTTGCCAAACGGCGGCTTTGCCAAGCGCATGGGTATGCCGTTCTTTAAGCGTTTGGCGTTCGGTATTGTCGGTAAGAAGTATGATAAGCTCGCTGCAAAACGCAATCAGCAGTATCATTTTATCTTTGTGCACGAGGACGGCGAAGGGCTGAAAAAGATTTCCGATATCTTTGCTGAGAAACAGGTGCAGACTTCTCTGGATGAGATATTCTCCATTGACGACGTGAACAAGGCGATGAAGAAAGTCGCTTCGGGTCGGTCAAGAGGCAAAACCATTATCAAGATTCCATAATACACGATCATCGAACTTTTTCTGCCGGTTTCGATCGGATGAAAAGCCAAGCAACCGTCTTGTTTACGGAAACGGTTGCTTGGCTTGTTTTCATTACAGCGGCTCTTTTGGCAGACTGTCAAAGCTGTCGCGGCAGCGGCGCAAACGGAATTGGCGCTGTAATTCTACAGTCACCCTATGCGTCAACCCCGGGTGCAATACGGTTGATAATTGCAAACAGATATGCTATGTTGATTGCATAACGAGGAAGGTGCGATAGCATGGTAAATGTCATTCTGCAGATTATCAGTATCGTTCTGTGTCTCGTTGGTATTTTGCAGGTGCGTATCGTGCCGAAGCATTACAACGCCAGACAATATTTTGGATTTTCATCGTCCTGATCGTCTATTCTTCTGCGATATTGACGGATCTTTTGCTGTCAGGCAGGACAGGTGCGGCGGTTCACGGTGTTTTGGCGGTTTCGGTGTTTGTAGAATATATCGCCGGTTACTCGCTGACCTTCCAAGTGATCAATATGATGCCGGTGATCGCTGTCTTTTCGAAAGCGGCCATCAGCGCCGTCACAACGGACTATATCAATTGGCTGACGGAACAGACTCTCACTCTTTCGCCCGAAGAAGGCCTTACCGAAACCCTCAGCGGCAAGTGCCCGTTTCCGGCAGAGCTGAAGCTGTTGCGGCTAAGGTTGAGGACGATAACGTCCTGCACGTCTATGATATCACGATCTTTTACGCTGACGGGCGGGAGTATGAGCCGCTCGAGAACCAACCGATCAACGTTACCTTCAAGAGCGAGAAGATCGCGCTCGCCCACGAAAAGAGCGCACGTTGAGTGTCGAGCATATCTTTGACAGCGGAAAAACCGAAGCGGTTGATCTGGCTTTGTCTGCGGACGACGAAGCCTCCTTTATGGCAGGCAGTTTCTCAGCGTATGTCATCAAAAGTCACGAGAGCGACTCTTCTGTGCGGACGCCGCGCAAGACCTTCCGTTTCTCAACAACAATTTCGTCGATTATACATGTACGGACGAAGAAAACAATCCGCTGATGGGATATTATGTTTCCAATCTCTATGAATTTCCCAACAAAGCAAATGAAAAGGTAATACTAAGTATCCGCCGTATAAGAGGTTTCACAAGTTCGGGTTGGTTGGATCGCGCGATTGATAGAACCATGATACAGCTCCCGGATTATATGGCAGGCGTTTCTTTCGAATGACAGACTGAAACAACATATTGACTATTATTCCGAATCAGTTAGAATAGTAGTATACGGAGGAGATAGCATGAACGACTTATTCGGTAACCTCAATCAAACACAAACAGGAGCTGTCACGTCGACAGAAGGAATGATCCGCGTGATCGCCGGTGCAGGCTCGGGCAAAACGAGAGCTTTGGCCCATCGTTTTGCCTTTCTCGTCAACGAGGTCGGTATCCTGCCGGGCAACATCCTTTGCGTGACCTTCACCAATAAAGCGGCTGATGAGATGCGTCGGCGTATCCATCTGCTGACAGGTGATAACGACACGGGTTACATCTGCACCTTCCACGGCTTTTGTGTCAGTATTCTGCAGGAGGACAGCTTTGCCGTGCAGTATCCAAAGAGCTTTCTCGTCCTCGATAACGCCGACATCGACGATATGCTCCGTGTGATCTATGCTGAGCGCGGGCTGACCCTGCGCGATATGACCTTCCGCGACGCGCGCGATATGATCGAGATACAAAAGCTGTTCAGGCATCCCGACTACTACCTCGATATGATCGAGATGTCGCTCGACACGCTCCACGACAAGTATATGCAGGCGACCGACACGAAAGAGATCATCTTCTACGGTTACTTGTATCAGGAGAAAAAGTGTTTCGGGCTGGACTATAACGACCTGATTAAGTTTGTATTGTATATCTTTTCTCAAAACGAAGAGATCAAACTCAAATGGCAGAAGCGGCTTGAGTACATCATGATCGACGAGTTCCAGGACATCGACTTTCTGCAGTACGAGTTGATGAAGAAGCTTTGCGGTTATCACAAAAATCTCTTCATCGTCGGCGATCCCGACCAGACGATCTACACCTGGCGCGGCGCGAACGTCAAGTATTTGCTCGATTTTGACAAGAACTTTCCGAACGTCAAGACCATCTTGATGACCGAGAACTACCGATCTACGCCGCAGATCATCGCAGCGGTCAATTCGTTGATCGACAAGAACCGCTTTCGCGTAAAGAAAGATCTGATTCCCATGCTTCCCGATGGCGACAGTGTGCTGTGCTATCATGCCGATACCTCCGAGGATGAAGCAAAGTGGATCGCGTCACAGATCCTCGCTCTGAATGATAACAGTACACCGTTCCGTGATGTGACCGTCCTCTACCGCGCCCACTACATCACGCGGACGATCGAAGATGTCTTACGCAAAGCAAAAATCCCCTACACCATCTACAGCGGCGCACAGTTCTATGAGCGTACGGAGATCAAGAACGCCCTGTCATATCTGAGGATGGTCGCCTATAAGGACGATCTGTCTTTCAGAAGAATCGCGAACGTGCCCAAGCGCAATCTCGGCGAGAGGCGCATGAAGTTCCTCGAAGAATTTGCCGCTGAGCATAACTGCTCGCTGTATGAAGCTCTGCGATTTACAGCGGAGGACGACATCTTCAAGCGTACCAAGGCACAGCAATTCATCCGCCTGATCGAGCGCTTTTCGGACAGCTATGCCGACCGTCCGATCTCAGAGCTGCTCGCGGATATCCTCGACAAGAGCGGATATGAAGAAGCGCTCCGCACCGAGGGCAGTCAGGAACGGCTTGATAACCTAGCGGAGCTGAAGCAGAGCGTGTATGATTATGAAAGAAACTGTGGTGAGGAGAGCGCTCTCGAACACTACCTTACCCACATCGCGCTGTATACGAACAACGACACCGAGGTCAAGGGCGATAAGGTCAAGCTCATGACCGTTCATGCCGCTAAGGGTCTGGAGTTCCCGCATGTCTTTCTCTGCGCGATGAACGAAGGCATCTTCCCGTCAAAGAAAACCAATACATTGGAGCGAATGGAGGAGGAGCGCAGGCTCGCCTTCGTCGCGATGACCAGAGCCGAGAAATGCCTCTACCTCAGCGAGGCGGAGGGCCGCAACCTGGATGGCTCGCCGAAGTTCCCTTCGCGCTTTATCCTCGATATCAACCGCGAACTGCTTGAATATGCCAACGAACCGAACGATTCGCTGATACAGGACGCAAAAGGCTACATCGAAGCGACCGTGAAATATATGCCTGAGAATCTCGACAGTCTTATCCTGCCGATCGGACAGCGCGTGCGCCACTCTGTATTCGGTGAAGGAACGGTTGTGGACGTCGATACCGAAAAGGGCGCTCACTTGATAAAGTTCGATATCATTGACACACCCCGCATGATCTCGTTCAAAGTGAAATTGGAATTGATACCATGAAAGTAACACCGCTCAAAAACCGATGAAGAACAGAGAAAAAGTAAATAAAGGAGGCTGCACCTGTTATGAGACAAATTTCACTTGCAAGAATCTGAATCGTTAATTGTGAGGAGAAAAATACTGTTCTTTGGAAACGGTTTGTATTAGTTGCTTTTGCGCTCCGACAGTTTTGAGCTTGTGTAATTTATCCAAAACTGCGGTATGAGTTTTGGCCGCTTTGCTGAATAAATAGGTTTTGTTTATCCTTGTAAAATCACCGGATATAAGGTATAATACCCGTATGAATCCGGTTATTACATAGAATTATATGCCCGCCCAGTTTGTCGCGGCAATGTTTGCAAATATCCGATGGCCGAGTTTGTGATGAAGGATCCTGTGCAGAAACGTAAACTCGTTCAACTATTTACCTTGGCGGAAAAGCAGAGTACCCAAACTACATCGGAGGACTTAAAATGACCGATAATCATCTGAAACCAGAAACGCAAAAAACCTCACGACGATACGAATTGGAGCTGTTGAAGGCGCTGGCGATCATCAGTATGATCTTATGCCATCCGGTGATCCGGCTCGGTATCCACAATCCGGGATACGAAAAAGAGTTTCTATACTTCCTCGGCCAGAATATCTTTGGAGATTATCTCGGCGTCGCACATGCGTTCATGTTCGCAATGGGATTTGGCATGGCTTTTATGCAAAAAAATGCGCCGGGGGAACTGATGCGCCGAGGAGTGAAGATCTATCTGCTCGGATATGTGCTGAACTTCTTGCGTTACGGTATGTATAACTTAGTTGAAGGCGTCATCACCGGCGAGTTCAGGTCTGACATATTGCAGGCGCTGTTTGGAATGGATATCCTGCAATTTGCAGGACTTGCACTGCTCTTTACCGGAGTCTTGAAAAAGTTGAAGCTTCGGGAGATCCACATGCTGGCGATCGCCGGAGGCCTTTCGGTGATCAGTGCGTTCATTCCGAATATCGATACAGGGATCTACGCGGCAAACTGGTTCATCGGTCATTTTGTTTCTACGCCCTCGGACGCCTGTGGCTTTCCTTTTTTTTACTGGTATATTTTTGTGACAGCAGGAATGTTTTTCGCCTCGATCCTCCGCAGAACAGATGACCCGGATCGTATTTACAAGCGGCTGCTGATTGTTTCCTGCTGCGTCATGGTCGTGTATATCACATTGACCTTCTGCTTCGGCATGTTTTTCCTCTGCCGGGATCGTAATTATTACGCAGCGAGCCTGCCGGAGGCGATCGGACTTCTGTCCATCGACCTGAGTTTACTCTCGGCGTTCTATTTTCTGCTCAAACGCGTTCCTGCCTCAAAGTTCCGCGTGTTTCTGGATATGAGCCGCAACATCACGCCGATCTACTTCATTCACTGGTGCATCCTCGGTTTTGTGGATTCGATCTTCTGTTATCTGTTCGATATCTCTTTCTCTTGGCCGGTCATCTATCTGATCGGAGTTGTCTTGATCGTTCTGTCAAGTTGGATCGCAAAACTCTGGGCAGGGAGAAAACGTTCAGTAAAAGTGAAGTAGACAGTAATAAAAATGCTGATTGCAGTGTGCAGTCAGCACTTTTGGATTATACCGTGATTTCTGTTAACATTACGATAATGAATCAAATCGGAACATATTAGAAACCTGCTAAGAAAAGTCAATAGGCAAATTACAAGTTGACAAAGAGAAAAGAAGGTATAGCAAAGCTGAGCGGCAGATAAAAAAGTATGTGCCGCTCCGGATATTGAAAAAGAATCATTTATGA